>Ga0181377_1000868_pt1 | contig 10496 bp, 27 predicted proteins | sample LowvirmetaG_9_FD_130160 | JGI IMG/M metagenome (GOLD analysis project Ga0181377, IMG submission 130160) | Marine viral communities from the Subarctic Pacific Ocean - Lowphox_13 viral metaG | ecosystem: Environmental > Aquatic > Marine > Oceanic | place: Subarctic Pacific Ocean | collected...
AAAAAGGAACTCCGATATAATAAATAAGATGAGACCAACAAGAGAAGATTTAATTGAAATGGGATACCTTAAACCTGGAGATACTCTAGCTAAGGCTCCTAAACGTGAGCGTAAGATATTTCTCGATACTGTCGATCTTGAATATGCTGAGCGTCATGCGATGTCTATTCAAGAGATGAAAGACTTCAAGAGAGAGATGATTATTGAAGAAGAAATTACTCGTGATGCTCTCATGAGAGCTGCTCAAGATAAGAACGAGACTTATAACTCACCTCAAGCTCACTACTTTGGATGGTAATTAAATCATTTGACTTTGAGACTAAAGTACGTGTTGGAGATTGTGCTCCATCGTACTCTAGGAGTTGGCAGCTTGATGAGACTGATGGAGTCTATACTCTAAAGATGGATGGCTTTGATGATGAGATCTTAGAAGAGAATGATCGAGAGCTATACTACTTCATTACTAAGGGTAAGAAGAAACCTATCAAGGTTCTTGAGAGTAGAAGCTTCAAGCAATGGGTTTACGCTCAATGGCAATCAGGAGATGTTTGGGGATATGCCCCGTACCTTAGCAAGTTCAAGAGAGATATTCTCGTCTTTGGTAATGCTAAATGGACGGAGATAGATGCGTTTGGAGATTGACTTCAAAAGGAACTCTCTTATAATTATAGTAGAGAGAGATAAAACATAAATGGAATTAAATTACAAGAAAACAAGTTTCACTAAGGTAAGTGAATTAGAGATACCTGCTAGCTTCTTTAATAGAATGAAGACAGGTTCAGATATGGATAAGGTTTTTGGTGAGGGTATCTTACCAGGAGCAGCAACTACAGTTACAGCAGTTGCAGGAGGAGGCAAGACTACCTTCTTGTTAGAGTTGATGGAGAAGTTAGATGCAAATGGTTACAAGACAGCATATGCATCAGGAGAAGAGAGTGTACATATGCTAGCTTATACTTGTAAGAGGCTAAATGTTACTAATGTTGCTGTAGCTAATGAGACAGATGTAGATAGGTTAGCTGCTGCTATGGAGAATCTAGATGCAATTGTTGTAGATAGTTTTCCTTCTTTAACCTCTACCAAGAAGATGAATACAAGAGAGCGAGAGAGCTATGCAGTAACTACTCTTACAAAGAAAGCTAAAGAGACTAACTGTGCAATCTTCTTTATTATGCATCTAACTAAAGCAGGTGTGTTGAAGGGTTCAACCTTAGTACCTCATATGGTTGATGTTAACATTAAGATTGAGAGAGATGCTGATGATGATAGGTTGAGAGTGTTTGATACTTATAAGAATAGGTTTGGTGCAACTGGTGAAGTAGAAGCTGAGCTAGGTCGTGAAGGGTTTAGTGGGTTTGGTGAAAAGAAGAAACCCCTTACAGATTCTGAGAAACTTGAGAAGGGAGTGCTTGAGATGGATCCACCTACCATTACTGAAGATGCTGTAATGGATACATTCAATATCTCAAAGAGCAAAGCATATGTAACTCTTAGAAGTTTAGTAGAGAAGAATAAACTTAAGAAGTTTGGAAGAGGTAAAAGTGCTGTTTGGAAGAGAGTGTTAGTTGATAAACCTAAAGTAGCAGCTATACTTGTATAGATGAAAGTTGACATTCATACTAACTTAGAATGGTTCCCGACTTCGAAGAGCTCTGATACTAGAGTGCATGCCTCTGTTCAGCAGATGGCAGACTTCTTAAATGTAAATGAAGTAACAGTTAACTTCTGCCTCTATCCTAGAGATGGTTATCATATGCTTGAGAAGTTAGCTAAGATTACTCCTCACATTAAGCATATTGGTGTGCAAGTACTCATGGGTGCAGAAGCAGCTGATGCTACAGCAATTGAGAGTGTTATGCTTGATGTAAATAATAGCATAAGAACATTTAAGAATGGTGGTTTGTGTCATGGTATCAAGATAGCCTCTCATAGAGGTTGGTGGAATAGAAAAGGTGAAGTAGACTCAGGATTTGATTATGGTAGAGGAGATTGTAGGCAGCTTACTAAATGGTTAAGGTCTATGCCTGATGGTTCTATTTGTTCTATGCATATGCAAGGTGATCCTATTCAGAACTCTGCTTCTATTCCTACTACTGTAGGTATGTATGCATATAAGAACCCTAACATTAAGTTCATTATCAATCATGCTGGTGACTTTGGTCAAGGAGGTCTTAGTAATAAACCTAAAAAGTATAAGACAGTAACTAAGAAGGGTGAGGTTAACTTCTTCCCTGCTTATAGATATGCTCACTCACAAGGCCTTATTCATACTGCAGTAGCTATGGCTAACACTATGCATAATGTTATGATTGATACTTCTGTCTATACTCCTTTCAAAGGTAAGATGATGGGTGAGTGTAGGTCATGGGCAATTGGTAGTGATTATCCATTCCAGATCAAAGCTGATAATGATAAGCTTAAGAGTACTTCTAAGATGATGCTTAATGAAGAGAAGAAGTTCATTAAGGACTTAGGAGAAGAGAGAGTCAAGCAAGCACATAAAGATGCTTATCATTGGTTGACTGCTGATATTGATACTCTTATTAAAGAGAGTGAATGGTATGAAGAATAAAATGACATTTGGATTAGAACTAGAACTACCTGATGTAGATACGAATGTAGAGATACCAGCTCATATTGGTAGCTTTGATATGAAAGACTTCACTATTGCTAACAGTGATGGGCTTGCTAATGATCCTAAGAAGAAGTACTTTTTAATTGGTTCAGAGGTCAATATGACTCCTACTGATAGCATTGATCAGATGATTGATAACGTAGAGAGCCTCTACTCTCTTGTTAGTACAAAGACCAATCATAAGTCTAACCTACATGTTCATATTGGTGTAGAGGGTCTTGTAGATGACTTTGAGAAGCTCCATAAGCTGCATGCATATACATACAAGCATGAGAAGTATGTAATGAGTAAGGTTGATGCTCTTCCAGCATCTACTACTGATAAGATGGCAGAAAGAATTAAGCACTTATTGAAGTCACATCAGTATACATATGCAAAGAGTTATCAGGAGAGAATCTTAGATGCTACAACTTGTAAAGATATAGGAGATGCTCATCAACCGATTAGGAAGAGAGATGGTAAGAGACTTACACACTTACACAAGAGGGCTGGAATTAATCTAAGATCTATCTTTAGTCGTGGTGCAATTGAGTTCAGACACTTCTTTGGTACAGATGACTTTGACCAATATAGAGATGCACTTGAGTGGTGTAAGTTGTATGTAGAGAATGCTATCGGAGATCAAAAGCATCCTAATAAACTACTTGCAAGTAGAGAGTGGAACTTCCCTAAGATGGCTCCTTGGAATGAAGAGTTACAAATTATGTGGGAGTATACTAACCTTGAGCATAATAAGCGAGGAGAAGTAAAAGACAGAATCAACCAATTACTAAATGAGAATAAAATCAACAGACAACATCTTGGTAGTATGTTCAGGTAACATTAACCGTTCAGCTATAGCAGAGTATCTATTTAGAGCAGAAGGCTTTACTAGTGTAGACTCATGTGGTCTAGGTAAGACAGCAGCTAAAGGTTTACCTATGGCAAAAAAGATGAGAGCTCTTTTTAAAGAAGAGTTCAATCATACTAGCAAGCAGATTAATCAAGAGTTAGTTGATTGGGCTGATGTTGTCTTATGCATGGGACCAGGTCAGGTAAGGAAAACTAATAAGTTATTCAATACAGATAAGGCAGAGCTCTTTGGAGGTAAGAAGGTAGATGATCCACACTTTACTAATAATCATAAGGAGGTTGCTGACTATATTGATGTAGTCATTAAACATTACAAGTTGAGTGGTGATGTGCAGATGGTTGATAATATTGATGATTTCATCTAAAGGAACTCCGATATAATTAGGTATGGAGAAAAAGAATAATTATACAGTAGTATGGTCTTACAAAGGACTTGAGCGTAGAGTTGTTGTTAAGGCAGAGACGAGAGCAGATGCTGAGGATGTAGTCTACGAGAAGAATAAGCATCTCTTTGATCATGATGCCATTCATGGTACAGAGAATTGTGAGATTAAGTCTGTACGTAAGAACCTTGGATAGTATGAGACCAACTAAGAAGAAAGCTTATCTAGATAAGAAGGAGTTGAAAGATAATATCAATAGACTTGCTGCAGAAATCAAAGGTGGTGAAGAAGATGTTATGGAAGAATATGAGGAAGCTGTTCAGCAATTTGCTGAGTTGACTCGTTGTCAAGCTCCTGCCTCTGAAACTGATCCAGTTGCTTGGGATTTATTTTGTGAGTTAGCTGGAGGTGATCCAGGTAAGATTGTTTATGCAGGTGGTAGGAGAAGTTTAAACTATCTAGAAATGGTTAAGTTTAACCGTGGATATTGGAGATAGAGAAGATATAATATGAGTATGCAATGGCATGGTGGTAAAGGTTCAAAGCAACGTACAACTAACTATAGCGCTTACTCAGATAACTTTGATAAAATATTTAGAAAGAAAGATATGAGAGAAGAACTACAATGGGATGTATATGGAGATGACTACGAGTGTCCAGAGGCAGTTGACTTGCTTGAGGATGATGTCATCTCTTGGAGTGAAGTCGATGATGGTATTGAGATTAAGATTGTGCATGAATCTTACTCTGTAGGTGAGGCGGGTGCTCGAGGTGGTTCAGTCTTTACTGTACCTACTGCTAAGTTCAACTGTGAATACAAGCCAGCTTTCAGATGATTGATCAAAGTACAATTGATAAGGTAACAGTAGAGGTTACTGATTTATGGAATGATAGAGAGCTGGATTCACAGCGTGAGACTTTTGAAGAGACTCTCTTCTGGTATCTATCACATTTAAACAATAGAGTGTTAGAAGACTATTATGAGCAAAAGTAAGTTAAAGACTACTGGTCAAGCTAGACAGTTTGATACTGGAGCAATTCGTGATTGTGCTGAAGGTAAACCACGAATGAGTCTAGTGCCTCATGCAGCATTGACTGCTGTTATGCATAGATATCTTGCAGGTGCTGAGACCTACGGAGAGAACAATTGGAAGAAGGGTATGAAGAGCTCTGTACTGTATGATTCTTGCATGAGACATCTTATGGCTGATTGGACTGGTGATGCATCAGAAGATCATCTAGGAGCTGCTCTTTGGAATATTATGGGAATGATTGATAACAGAGTTAATCGTCCAGATATGGATGATAGAAAAGAATTTCAGTAAAATAATGAATAAACAAGAGGTTGAAGAAACATTAAAGGACTTAGATACTAAACTATACAATCTTATGAGTGCTTATCTCAATGATTGTATGGATCCAGATGCAACAAAGAAGTTTGAAGCTTGGTATACAAGGCGAAAGTTAGATACATTTAATAGGACAGCTAGAGAAAAGAAAGAATTTTATGAAGGATAAGAGGAGTACATTTGGTAAGGAATATTTCCTAGAAGACGTTTCAGTTGAAAAGGATGTAAAGGTAATTAAGAAAGGTGATGTAAAGGTAGATAAGGATATGCTATCACATCTTAAATCATTAGGACTAATTAAAGGTAAGTAATATGGAGAAGGTTGATAAAGATGGTAATGTAGTTTACCGTAAGATTGAGATGTGGTATGAGTATGATGATAGAGGTAATTGTATCTATCAGAGGAACTCAAATGGTTTTGAAGCATGGTGGGAGTTTGATAGTCATGGTAGAAAGATTGGTTACAGAAACTCAGAAGGCATTGCTCAGAAATGGAATATGCCAGAAGTTGAAGATTTATCACCACAGCCGGTATGGGTTGATTTAGAAGATATCTATGGGTCACTAGGAGCAGTAAAATGAATCTTGAAACTATACTGCTACTTGTGATCTTCTGCAGTGGAATTGTCTTTTTACTTGACCTTTTTACTAGAGATAAATAGGAACTTTAGTATAATAAGAGTATGAATGGGGTAGAATATATTAACCTATTAGAATCAGACATTATGCCTTCTAAGAGAGAGCAGAATGCTGATGCTAAGAATGCTGCAGCCCTACATTGCATCTATTCTATAGTTATTGACGGTGTTAGTGCTGCAGAGGGTATGGGAACAATTAACAGAGGTTTTGGAATTATATTTAGTGATCATGGAAAAAAATACGTTGGATCACATCAGTCAGGTCCTATTGTGGCTTTGACTCTTGCTCTAAACCCTTCAAGTAAGATTGAGAGAGCAGTTAAGTATTGTCTTAAAGAGGAATGTAAGGAGATGGAAGATGAAATGCATCTCACTACAGACTTTCTTAACAAGAGAGGTGATAAGACTCAGAAACTGCTCAAGCTTTGGAATGAATTCTGCAAGGTAAAAGAACTTAGTACTGAAGCAAGGATGGTTGGGTTAGCATATGTTGATTCTGCCTTTGATATGTTCAGAGATATTAAGTCTAACGCTAATAAAGGTATTGGGTTTGTAACACCAGAGATTCTCGATGAGATTGAAACAGCTCTAGGTTATGCTCTCTAATAAGGAACTCCGATATAATTAAAGAGAAGAAAGAAACAAATTATGAAGAAAGATAAAATCCCACAAGAAGTAATCAATTATTGTATTGATAATAAGGTATCAATCGAAGAAGGTATGATCGCAGTCATCGATGCTAAGCTTGAGAAAGCAGAGAAGGACGTGAGTATCTTTAAGAAAGATGTCAATAATACAATGAATGAACTAAACAGTAAGGTAACTAAAGATGATATGGATGATGTAGAATCATTCCTCAATTTTCTTAACCAACAAATTCAAGACTAATGTTTAAGTTTATCACAAACCTATTTAAGGGTAGTAAGCGAGAGCTAAAGTATGTAGATTGTTTGCACCATCGTACATGGCTACAGCGTCAAGTAGAAGAAGAGCTACTCAAACGAGAGGCAAAGAATAACATTCAAGATTATAAAGAAGAAGAATGGTACTCAAAGTATCTATAGGTATTGACTATTCCACTCTCCTAATTAAATAAGATTAATGAAGAAGCAATTAGAGCACCTTGAGTTTGTTTTTGATGAGGAGAGTGGTGATTGGGTGATAAAAGAGCGTGTTATGAATAAACAAATCGTAACACGCTTTCAATATACCAGAGATGATTGGACAATCATTACAGAGGAAGGTGATCAAATGATGCTTTACATTAACTATATTAGGAGTGAGTTTGAAGAGATGGATACTCTAATTAAATATGGGCTCAAGGTATTAGATGCATGGACAAATGATAAGAATAGTGTTTAACATGATAACAGCTATACTGATTGCAATAATTGTATCAGTATTTTTAACAATAGACTTTAAACCAACAATAGAAAAATGGAACCAGCAGAATCAAAATCAAAAAAGCATTTCGTCATCTCACTTATTAAGTCAGTAGTACGTATGATAGGCTGTTGTGCTTTTTTAATTGTAACTCCTCTCGATGCAGTAATATATCTATCGATTGCTTTACTCATTGCAGAAGCTCTCGGTATTCTTGAGGAGCTATAAATAATCATATGGCAGATGATTTTCACAACCAACTATACAGGAAAGATATGGGTACAGAAGTCTCAATTAAAGATGGTAAGAAGATAAAGCAGGCATGTGATCTATGGTGTAGATCAAATGTAGATAAGGTTAACTGGGTACCATCTGATGATAGCAACGATAGGTATACTGTAGTTAGTGATGATGACATACTAACCTATTGTTTTATGAATGATGAAGATGCTGAAGCATTTGAAGCATATATTGAATCAGACCGTTTTGAATTAGATCTTAAATATCTTAACAATGCTCATGGTTCATGGATAAATTCTAATGCAATATCCATCAGGGTGAATAAATAAATGTATGACTGATAAGTTTGACTCCTTATACGATAGCATAGTTGAGAGTACATCCAAAGCTCCGAAAGGAGATTCATACGATTCAAAAAATAACTGGAAGCCAAGCGGGGTAGCTTCTTACTCTGATGGACCAGGTGGTAGGTATAGACGTACACGTCCTAATAAGCCAGGTAGGTCAAAAGCTACTCATGGAGGACGAGGTGTTCAAGATGAAGAGGATTATACACCATTTGATAACGAGACTAATTCTGATTACAATACTCAAGAGTCAGAGGAGAGTAATGATGATGCAATTGACATTACAATGACTAAGGAGTTAGCTGATGTTCTACATGAACTACTCATGAATGTTATTGATGAAGAGGATGATGATCATGAAGATAATGAAGCTGAAGATCCAGTAGATGCAGCTCATGAGAAGGGTGATATTGATAGAGATGATGTTAGGATGATTAAAAATCTTCGTCCTGATGAAGACGCTGAATATAGAGGACGTAAGGTAACACTTAACAAGCCTACACGAGGTGATGTTAAGAAGTTTAAGGTTTATGTTAAAGATCCAAAGACTGGTAACGTTAAGAAGGTTAACTTCGGTCATGGTGGTACATCAGCAAAGAGGAAAGGTGAAAAGACAATGAAGATTCGTAAGAGCAATCCTAAAGCTCGTAAGTCTTTTAGAGCTAGACACAACTGTGACAATCCAGGACCTAAGACAAAGGCTCGTTATTGGTCGTGTCGTAAGTGGTAGGGCCCTTCTCTATATATAGGTAGTTGATTTATTGATATACTCTACTATAATAAGAGTGTATGAATACTTACATTACAAATAACACAAAGTCTCAATTCTTTTTCATTGCATCACTTGCATCAGTGATTACATCTGTCTTCCTATATACCAATGTCAATTTATGGCATGGTATCTTTGTTGGGTTATGGGCCCCTACACTAATGGGTCTATCTAACCGATATAAGATTGCAGAAGCATCTGATAATGCACGAGGTTGATGTCTAGATTAACGAAGATTGTAATCTTCATGTCTCTTATCTTAGCCCTTTCATGTAGAACAGAAAATAATACTGAAGTACCTCCTGAAGAGATACCCTTACAAGGGCGGAGACCTTCGGAGAGAGAGATTGCTAAAGGAGTAGAGAAGTATATTCTAGATGCATTAATGAAAGAGTTCGGCTTTCGTTTCGATGTTAAAGAAATTAAAGCATTTCACATCTATGAAGACAACTATAGAGGCTTTATTCACACGAACAGAGTGTCTTTACATCATAATATGTACAGCTTCTGGTTTGAGAGTAATGGAGGATACTTTTATGTTAACAGTTGGGTAGAAGAGTACCCAGGTGATATTGATGATCAATTTGATCTGCTTAAAGGTCTCCCATTCTTTAAAGATATTGAGTAAGGAACTCCGATATAATTAGGTATGACAAAATTAGAAGAGATGATGGAAGCTCATGATGATGCAGAGAAGATGTCCAAAGTCTGGAACTGCTCTTATGAGGAAGCTTTTCGAAAGGTTTGGGACTGTGTCTGGTATGATGAAGATGGTGAGATTAGAGACCGTCCTTCAGAAGCAGCATAAGGAACTCAGATATAATTAAGCATGCATAAGAAGTATGATGACCAAGGTAGAGTGATTTTTACTCTAGAGTGTCATGATGGCTTCTTGGTAGAGAAGACATTTGAATATAACGATAAAGGAGAGCAAGTTCTCTTAACTCAATATGAGGAGATTGTACCTTTTGATGAAGAAGATTATTACAACTAAATTATGAAAAGAAAACAAACAGACAAGGAACGTATATTTTTTGAGAAGGTAGTATTTGTATCATTAGTTCTATGGTTCTTAATAACAGCAGCAATTGGAGTATTTGGAGTAGTTTCAAAGCTAATTGAATAACAATCTTGCCAAATGGCACGTCAAGTGAGTATAAACACGGTTAAGCGATCCGTAAGACGTTAAATAAGGAAGGATCGTGGGTCTAGCATAGCCCTCGCAGAAATATGCTAACCTTTAAAACAATGGAAGATGTAGTAACATGTATGTTTGTGGGTATACTAGCTCTAGTAGCTATACCAGCTGTAACATGGTTTGTAATAAAGCATCTACCTAAATTCTTAATGTTTTGCTCTAAGGTTGCTGCTTTGATTCTATTTCTTATAATCATCGAGCGTATAATGAGCATAATGTAATCAGCATAAGGAACTCCGATATAATAAAAGAGAAGAAAGAAACAAAATACGGCCCAGTCATCTAACTGGTAAGACCTCCTAATGGAGGAATGCAGGTTCAAAGCCTGCCTGGGCCTGCTCCTAGCAATTAACGAGGCGTCAAAGACTTCACGCCTACAACCCGAAAGGGAGAGGCTAGGTGGGAGTAAAGGAACTACGATATAATTAGGTATGCCCGATAAAGAAGAGATTCAAGATATTGTTGAAGAGCTGCTCGCTAGAGTAGAAGAAGATATAGAATTTGATGGAAGGGGACTTTAGAGATTATGACAGATAAAGAGAGAATTGAAATGTTGGCAGAGGCTCTAGAGCTTACTGAGAGACTTGTAAGTGCAGAGAAAGAGCTCAAAGAGCTTAAGCTTCAGTATAAGGAACTCTAATATAATAAGAGTATGGAAGCAGAACAAAACAAAATATTAGGAGTAAGTGAAAACGGTAAAGA
>Ga0181377_1000869_pt1 | contig 10495 bp, 18 predicted proteins | sample LowvirmetaG_9_FD_130160 | JGI IMG/M metagenome (GOLD analysis project Ga0181377, IMG submission 130160) | Marine viral communities from the Subarctic Pacific Ocean - Lowphox_13 viral metaG | ecosystem: Environmental > Aquatic > Marine > Oceanic | place: Subarctic Pacific Ocean | collected...
AAATGTGAATTTTTAGATTTTTTTCTAATTATTTTAGGATAATTTGGAGAGTGTTTATCCATCATGTCCATAATGTCTTGTGACACATCATGATAAGATATTGTTTCAGGTCTTACCTGTACAGAATATTCTTTTGTTTTATCCCAATACTGACGTACATTTTCAAAATTAATTCCTCTTTCTTCACAGTATTTATATACTCCAAAGTGTCTTATCTTGTTTAACTCTAGTTGTTGATTTCCAGAAAGCCAAATCCTAAACTTAGTTCTTCCTTTTTCTGCTGGTCTTGGCGGTATGCCTAAGGCTTCTGATTCGCTTTTATTAATCCAAATTCTTTTTTTACCTGTCATGCTTCCATACGTTTTTTAATTTCTTTTAAATCAAATATTAAAGAGTTTACAGTTTCTTTACACTCTTCAAATTCTCCGTCAGAGATTTCTTCAAATGCATTGTTAAGTTTGTCATGCATGTGGTTGAAGGTTTTTATAAGATATTTTTCTCTGTATTCTAAAGGCATTTTATTTATCCATATACCAGAGGTAGTTTTTTCCTTGCTCTGGATTAATTTTACTTATAGCTTTATAAATTAATTTTGATTTTCTTCTAGTCTCCTCTATCTCTTTCTTTTTTGAGTCTTTTCCAAGACATGTATACATATTGCAATCATGTTCTAATAGAGTATCAATTCTTCTTTTGTCTGACCAGGTTTTGTAAGATAAAACTTTGTCAATTAATTTTTCTGTTTCTGTTATCATAAATACTGTTTTAGGTTTGGTCTAAAATATTCAGATCCTTTCATTACTTTTCCATCATGTCTTTTTAAAACTTTCCCATTTTCTAATTTGCTCATATTTGATTTATGAACTTCAAAAAACATGTCTAGAAACTGTTTGTCAATTCCGTGTTTAACTATAAAACCAGACAATACATAGAACATATCTACAATACTATCGCAGATTTCTACTAAATCTTCTTTTTTACAAGCTTCAATATATTCGTCTAATTCTTCTTTTAAAAGATCATAATTAAGTTTGTATTGATCTTTTTCTACTAAACAAGGAGTCTTTGAAATTGGCAGTCCAAACGAACTATTAAATTGTTTTAAAGATTTAATAATTGATTCTTCGTTATTAAAAGTAGCCATTTCTAATTATTTATATGGAAAATTAGTGATTTTTTTACTAATAATCAAGCTGTTATTAAAAATTTGTCTTAATTTCTTAATATCTACGTATGAAGCTGTTGATTTATCAAGTAAATGAATTAGTTGGTGTATTAATCCTTCATCAGATAGTATTCTATTTGTAGGTAGGTTTTTTACCCAACAAACATAACAAGCAAAATGTAACGCATCTTTTGTATTTTTAATAAATTCTTCGTCGTCCATGATTGTGAACGATTTGTATTGTTTTTTCAAAGAATCAGTATCAAGCATGTACGTCTTGTTTTTTACTTTGTATTCTTGTTGCCAGTTCGATATAAAGATCCCTGGCTTTTTTTTGTAATTTTTTTTGATCATTAATTGCATTATATAATTCTTTTCCTTTTTTCTTTCTTCCTTTAAAATTTATCTCTATAATTAAATGTGTCTTATTCTGTATGACAGGATAAATTGTAATCCCATTATCAATACACACTTTTATTGCTTCATGTATTTCCATTAGATTTCTAATTTATTAATTGTTTCAAAGTCTATATCTAACATTTGTTTGATTTTAAACTTATTGTCTTTGTCTATCCAACAACTATTGTCCCACTCAGGAATGCCTTCTTTTATCTTTGTATATCTGCCGTTATTTACATCCCAACAATAAGTAGTATGAGCTTGGTTTTCTCCTAAGTTTGCAAATTTTACTTTAAGCACCTTTACTTTAACTGTACCATCTTCGTAGTTTCTATGAACTAGGATTCCGTGTGGACTCATGTCATAAAATTCCCCACCACCTTTCACACTATAAAACGTAGGCTCTAGAAGTTTGCCATTATCACTCTGTGGTTTTGTTGGGTGTGCAACTAAAATACAAATGACATCATTTTTTTTACAAAAATTATCAATCTTATTTAAATAAATATTTGTATAATCATTTATTGATGCGTTAAGGTTTTCTTTATCTCTAACTTTATTGTATGGGTCTATGACCAAGCATCTTATACCCATTCTTTTCACAAGTTCTTCTCCTTTTTTCAAGACTTTATCAAGGTCAAAACCATCTTCATAATCTATAAAGAAAAAGTTTTTGTTTACATGCTCTAAGCATTTTTTCCATTTAACAGTTTGCGTTTCCTTATAATCAGGAGTTTGTCCATAGACTTTTCTAACTAACTTATCAACGTGTAAATACTGAGGGTAATTTTCTGTAGAAGCATATGCTGTTTTCCAACCATGCATAAGATTATAACCTATAGTCATTTGATCTACAAAATCTGATTTTCCACTACTTGGAAACCCTGTAACTACAATAAACTGTTTAGTGTATGTTGAAAATATATTATCAAACTCATCTAAACCTATTGTATAGCCATTTTTAACACCATTTTTATAGAAGTCGTCTAACTGCTTGTGCATATCAGAAACCCTTAATACATTTTCTATAGGACATGGTATGGCATTTGTAATAGTATCTTTTAACTCTTTTTTACCATACTTGAGTAGGTAATCATTTGCATCTTTACAATCCTTAAAGTCACATAAAAAAACCTTATCAGATCCAAATCTTCTAATTAGTTCTTTTTTTCCATTATTTCCTGCTTCATCATTATCGACAGCTATATATATTTTTTCTTTATTTTCAAAATAAGAATAGAAGTCGTTTAAGTAATCCATGTTGATTTGACCTGTAGCAGTAAATCCATTAGGAACACTGATTACATGATCAATACCAGATTCTTTGTATGATAAACAATCAATCTCGCCTTCTACTATTACACACCAATCTGAATCTTTTATTGAATCTATATTGTAAAATGTTTTTTGTGCTCCTTTAAAAAGCTTAAAGTTTTTTAATCCATCTCTGTACTTTACATTAATTAGTTTATTATCTACATAATAATTAAACATTATAACATTTACTTCTCTTTGTACTTGTGGCATGTATTCTTTGCCATTACTTACCCTAAGTGAATTAAGAGTTGTTCTTGATATACCCCTTGAATCAAACCATTTATATATTTTTTCTTCAATAGGGTTTAATTTTTCGACAGGTATTTCGTATGATTGTGAATAATCTGATGAATTTTTATAACTATGAAGCTGCAGTATTTCTCCACAATGCTGACAGGTTCCCAAACCTCTGTCCCAATCTATCATTAAACATTTCTGTGTCTTTTTAGTCCTTTCGCTTGAACATTTAGGACATGTCGATTTTTTTGCTTTTGTATCTAAGTTGTAAATATTAAACTCTTCTATTTCGTACCCATTAATTTCCATTTGCTATTATTTTAAATTCAAATCCCTGTTTATCAAATTTCGCTTTATCTTTATTTAAATCTACTAAACTCCCATGTTTAATAGCTTGACCTTTCCATTTCCAACTAAACCCTTTGTTAGATTCTTTTATCACATCATCTTTGTTATATCTTAGCCAATTAATAAAATGCGTTTTATAATTTTTCATATTAAACTTAAAATCCTCTGTCATGTCTAAGTGTTTGTTAAACTTTTCTAAAGATTTTAAGACAACTATTTTAGACAAGCTATAATTCATACAAACAGATTCAAGCCACATATTGTCTGTGCAAGAACTTTCAAAAAAAGTATTATTATTATTTTCTTTCTTTATTCCTTTCTTATTTATGCTTGTCTTTTGCTTGTCGCTAGCTTGTCTTTTGTTTGTCTTTTTAACCGAATCTTTCTGCTCTTTTACTTGATAACTACCATAGTTACAGATAGTTATCTTAGTGTATTTGTTTGTCGTTTGCATGTCTATTTCTCCTGTTTTCTTTAGCCTGGACAAACACGTTCTAACCTGCCTTACAGAAAGCCCTAGATCATTAGATAGTCTTGTTGTTGAGGTTATGTAGTCTCCTCTTTTTACAGCTTTTCCCATAAACCTGCAACTGTCGTAACAAGCATTTAGCAATAAGTGTATAAACAATATTTTAGTATTAGTGTCTTTATACCACTCCCACTCCAGTATTGTCCTGTGTAGCTTGATGTATCCCTTCATCTTTAATTGTGTTTATAAAATCTATACATTTTAAAATATTTTCTTCGTTTCTATTATGATAAGCTTTCCCAATAAAGTCATGTATTAACTCTATAAACCTATCGTCTTCTTCCTCAAAAACGACGTCTATTATTTCATTAATTTGTTTCTGTTTTTTCTTAGCTTTAAAAGCTTCGTTGTCCACCACTTTCAAAACTTTTTCTTCTATTTCGCTTACAATAATTCTAAATTTTTTATCAAATTGAATTAAAGATGCTATCTTTTTTTTACTATGTAATACTGAAGCATGATCGTGATGTCTTTTTCTTCCCATTATTTTAGAATACATTCCTATATCACTTAACGTTTCTCTTGTGTATTTTGTACACATGTATTGAAACACAGAACGTATATCTGAAACGTCTTGTTTTCTGCTGTTTTGAAACATGTATTCAGGTCTTACATGATTGTGATCGGCAACTATAGCTGCTATTCGATCCATTACTTTTCTATTTTTCATAAATTATATTACTATTAGTTTCGTATGAAATGATGGAAGAGTTATTTTCTTCATTAGATCTATTTCTTTTTTACCTGCATGAAACTTTCCATTTTTCATAGTATATTTTCCATTTGTATCCGGCCATATATAAACACCGTTTTCTTTTATTGAAGACAGTATCATTTCAAACCAATACGTATTAGTCTTTTTTTTAAATATTTCCATATTGTGTTGTTTAAATAAATTTAATAGAGGGCATAGACTGGTTATTTTTTATCTATGCTTTAGTCCAGTAAACCTCTTATTAAACTAGAACGGCAAGTCGTTTCCTAAATCTTCTTGCTTTGAAGCTGGCTTGTTGTTCTGACCATCGTCCTTCTGCCCTTTCACGATATTTCCGTCTGTCCATATTACAGAACCATTACCCAAGTATTGTCTTACTTCTTTACTGTCTCTTTCTTCTTTCGTTTGTTGAATGTAGATTGAAACATTTTTTCCAAACCTAGAAATATCATCAACTGATATTGTAACAGGTATGTACTTGTCTTTTTCTCCGGTAATTATTTTCTTAGGATCAATTTTCTTGAGTTCAGAAGCCTTGATCGAGGCTGAAATTAAACTTCCCATAAATTAAAAATTAAAAATTAAAGTTATAAAGATATTGTATCACTACAATAGCTATTGCGAAATATATTATTTCTCGTATATTATATGAATCCATCTATAAAATGATCTTTTAGTTTTTTGGTTTTGTGAACAAAGTAATCTAAATAAACCTGTTCAGCATCCTTTACCTTTAACATACCGCTTTGATATGTTTCTGGACTTACATCAAACCTTCCAACAACTCCTGTGCTTTTACAAAAAACTAAAAACACCATTTCTTTTTGAAACATTGTTGAGTATATGTAGGCTTGTGAATCATAATTATACATGAAGCTTGACTTCTTGAATGATTTTATGTTAGACGTTGTTTTTATGTCGTATACTGCATTATCTGTTACAATATCTGCTTTACACTTCCATAATAAATTATTGTCCGTTAACATTGATATATTTGGTTCTTCAAACACAGTGTTTTTATCTTCTAGTATTGGTTTTATGATCTTATGATTTTTTCCAATATCTACAAGGTTTAATATATCATCGTATTCTTTTTTTAACAAAAGAACTTCTTGATCTTCATTGACTAAAGATTCTTTATATATTTTGGTACTTCTTGTTGAAGCATCAACAAAATTATCATGTTTAGTTTCATTAAACATCATAAGTTCATGAAAAGCTTTTCCGTATAAAAAAGCCACACTTTCTTTTGTTTCCTTTAAGTAAGAAGAAGGATCGCTTAGTAAGTCATATATGTTTGAGTTTGATAAGTATTGTTTACCAAACTCCCCATAATAGTCTTCATCGTTTTTAAGCTTTTGTAGAACTTTGTTTTTAGGTATTCCGTTTATTTTTTCCATACCTTTTCCTTTTTAAAGTCTTCACTTTCGTCTTCTCCAAAGACACCTAATTCATAGAATCCTGTAAGCTTTAGAACAGCTCTTGACATGGCTCTTTTTTCAGCCATCTCCATTACATACCATGTGTTACAGTTTCCGTCTCTATGGTTTGTCCCTTTTAATGCAGATCCAAAAGTTTCTATTTTATTTTCGTTTACTTGTGCGTTAGCTTTTACAACACAGAAGTTTGATTGACATTCGATAACATCATAAGTGATTGTGATATTTTCTTTTGCTTGAATTTTATCAATACCTTGCCTGGTAATGATTACGTAATGTTGATGCTTGAACACATCGTCTCTCTCTAAACCGTATTTTACATATAGAGCCCTAAGTTTTTCTGTTTTCATATTAAATTATTTATTTAGTTTTCAGTTGTTAACAAAATTAACTATACTTTAGTTAATATCCAATATATTTCTTAGTTTATTTAGCCTTCTTTTAGCTTTCTTGAAGTAAAAAAGCTTTTCTTTTTCGCTTTTTTTAGCTATGGCTATGTGAAATAATTTTCTATTGTTTTTAAATGATTTATAATTGCTTTCGTATGAAAGTTTTTGTGCAAAGTCATCACAACTTACTTTCAAAAACATTTCTATTTCATCATTTTTTAAAGGTCTGTAAACGTCTGTTGTAGTGTCAAACATTTCAAATACATTACCTAGTTTTTCAACACAAAATGTTTTATAGTAATAAGATTTCTGATCTGCGAAAAGCTTTTTGCCTTTTGTGTTTTTAATTTTATTGTATGCTTTTTTAAGCAATTCTTTTCTTTGTTTAATGCTCATTGATATTTATTCTATTGTTTAGTAATTCTATTATTGCAAATATTTGTTCTTCTTTTTCTTTTCTTGTTTCAGCAACCTCTTTCACTCTAATCCAAAAATGATTAGATTGTTCAGGTCTTAACAAATCTTTTAGTAAGTTTCCAAACTTTCGCATTGGACGAACTACTTTATATACTTTATTTACTTTCATAATTATTCGTTTTGGTTATCTAAGTGTTCTAATATTTGCTCTCCAATTTTTGGAAAGTCACTAAATAATACATCTACTATTTCTTGATCTGTGTGTTCCATAATTATTCTAAGTATTTATCGTTAACTTGTAATGTAGGTATAGTTGTTAGCCCCTTCATAAAAGAAACTGCCATACTGCCCCCATCGTTACCTTCATCATCAGACATTGGAATTAACCAATATTGATTATCAAGTTGAATTGCTACCGGTCTTTTGTGCCAATAGTTTTCTTCTGTTTCATCGTTAGACAAGAACTGAACCTTTGTAATTTTCTTGCCCACTAGTGCTTTTGAAATCTTTTTTTCCCAATGCAGAGTTAAGCCTCCGTCTTTTTTTACTTGTTTTTCCCAAGTAGTTAATTTAGTTTTCATATTTATTTATTTAATTGATTAATTAATGAGTAAAATTTATATGTTTCAAATGGAAGCTTAAAGCCTTGACATCTGTAGCAAAAAAGTTTACTCCCTTTTTTTTCTATTATTGTTGAACACTTGTTACACTTTCTCATTTTTTAAATTTTTCTATTGTGAAGTTTACTAAATGACAAATGTTTTTTTGAAAGTACAATGCGTTTTTAGTTGTAATTTCTTTTACAAATTCTTCATCCCAATTTTTGAAATAAGCAAGTTCTGTTTTTGTTAACTTGTCTGTCATTTCTTGAATTAAATTGTAAGTTTCTTGAAATACTTGATCATTACTTTTTTCATGAAGCAAGTCTGAGTGTAGGTAGTCTTTAATTTTCATATATCTAATTTAATAATTTTTAACCAACTATGCAAGTTTTTTGTTAATAAATATTTAATAATATCAGAGGGTTTTGCATGGTTTGTTTTTATAAACCTCTGTTTGTCAGCATTTTACCTGTCTACGAATCCCCGATTTTTATTAACAAAATCCCGAAGGTCGCATTAGTATTGGGTCGCGTTAGCAGGTCGCATTAGGTCACGTCAGAATGGTCACGTCAGGCTGGTCACGTTAGTATGTTGATTGTGAACATTAAAACGAAACAGGGTTTTGACACCCTATTTCATTTTACAACTGATGAATAATATAATCAACCCAATTATCCAAGCTATGTAATGTAGTAATCCGATAATTTCTGCTATAATTTTTCTTCTCATAATCCTAAGGTTTCTCTTAATTCTGCTTCTGTAACACTTGAGTGAACATTGTATTCTTGTTCATCTATTTCAATTACTTTACTGTTGTCCATATGTATAAAGCCATTTATTTCGCATTCTACCTGTTCATCTTCTTTAATGTAGCTATCTTCCAATTCAGAGTAGTACGCTTCTGTAGATCTTAAATATGTACCATGGTATGCTGACCATACTATAAGCTCACTATTAGGATGATAAAATTCGTCATCTACCTCAATAGCACTGTCATAGTGGCAATATGTGTTATCATGTTCACACCATCTAGCTTCATCATTGTGATAGTACTCATCTTCGAATTCATCATAACATGCGTCGTCTTCTGGTATTCTATCTCCTTGGTGATCTGTTACATACTCACCATCTGTGGTGCAGCCATCTGTTGAGTCAAATGTTATTTCTCCATCAATACTATTCAGTACAATTTTTTTGTCGTAATATGGATCATCGTTAGTAAATTTTAATGTATCAAGATATGGAAAGTATTTAGCACTGTTATTTAGTGGTCTTGTTTTATATCCTGTAACAGTCTGTCCTACTGGTGATACTAATGCTGCATCACTATAGTTTTGCTGATGTTTATGCCACATATTGTTTTCTGTTGCATATTTTTTGAAAGCTTGTATAGTGACATCTTTTCCGTATATTCTATCCATAACTACAATTTCTGTTGGATAATTATTTTTGTCGTGTGGTAGTATATGTTTCCAAATTAATGCTCTACCTTGAACAATGCCATCATCGTCAACAGCAATTAGCATATCAATATCATCTGTATTGTCTGCGTAAATATCAAGATATTCTTGACAACCGTCATGTCTCATACACGAAGCTGACAATGATGCTGCTTTATCGCTTTGTCGATCTTTATGATAGTAGAATCTTATATCTTCACCTGTTACTATTTTAAATTTATAATTAAATACATATTTACTTTTTAGATTATTTGATAGTATTTCTATATGTCTGTCTTCTAATATTGGTAATACAGGTGTAAATATTTTACGTATAGCTTTCCCATATTTTATATCACTGCGTTTGTATGTTGACCATTGAGAATCTGTTTGATATAGTTTTGTTTTTTTAGGAGTGAATCTCATTACACCGTCTTTTTTGATTGTGAACGCTCTGTCGTGGTTTATATCAAAGTAATAACGGTTTGCTCTTTCTAAGTAACTCATTAGTACACGACCAATTTGATAGTCATGACCTTTATTTATCACATCATGGATAGCTGTCGCAAGTGATGTAAACAAGCTATCTGATATTAGTTTACCACCATTGACTGATCTTTCTGCAAAATGAGAATATTCCATAATTATTATATCATTTGGGATATGTTCATAGTTGTAATAGTGTCTTATTATTTTTATATAGTCCCTATCATTGTTTGATCTGTATTGATCAATTTTTTTTGTATAATATTTTTTGAGATTATATTTTTTTATAAACGAACATATAGCTCGCAGTGACGCAATTTTTGTTATTTCTGTAATTTCAACGTGTTCGTAGATATGTTTAAATAACGATCCAACATTTCTTTCTGTTCCTATTATACAGTGTGCTATTATAGCATCAACAGAATTTTTTTGTCCTCCGAATTTATAGCCTTCGTGTATGAGTATACGTGCTCTACCTTGTTGGCTGATTGTTTGATTTATCATATTATATTGAATTGATGATTATAGTGATCTATTTCATGTTCTTCTTCTTCCATTAAGTTGTAAACGTAGTCACTGCATGTGATGCAGAATCTTGTATGGTCAAAGTCGTCGAGTAGTGTTCTGGAATTACATACTGGACATAAGTTGTCGAAATCGTAAGTATCGTAATAGTTATAGTCATATTCTACTACACGTTCCATGCGATATAATTTATCTGATGTGATTTGTAGTATTTCTTCGCACATTTGCATTGTGTCTTGAACAACTATTAGATCAATAAATTCTGTTTCTTGATGTGGATTGTAGTATCCACATGACATGTTAGCAACTTGACATTTAGTTTGTTTTGCAATACTTTGAACATCAGTCATACCACCAGGCACTTGTTTTCTATTGTAGTCTACAAGTATTGGTAGTATTTGGTCTTGTATTTCATTGTTGTAAAGCTGTGTTGAACTGATAGCATTAACGAAATCTGTTTCTCCTTGTCTGTCGCATTGTAGTATAAA
>Ga0181377_1000874_pt1 | contig 10471 bp, 3 predicted proteins | sample LowvirmetaG_9_FD_130160 | JGI IMG/M metagenome (GOLD analysis project Ga0181377, IMG submission 130160) | Marine viral communities from the Subarctic Pacific Ocean - Lowphox_13 viral metaG | ecosystem: Environmental > Aquatic > Marine > Oceanic | place: Subarctic Pacific Ocean | collected 2015-12-10
GAGTAATCTGGTGATACTCGACGGCTTCGTCACGAAGGTATGACGCGACTTGATTGTTGCTGGTAATTCCTTTTGGTTTATCCCGCCCTCCGTAAATAACATTATAGGCGGATGTCGGGTATTGCGACGATACTGTATCAGTATACCTCTCTACAATAGCGGCCCTCATTGGGGTGTCTGTCCAGTTCTGTCCTTCGATAGTCCCGAACATCTTTAGGGCAGACATAGGGGAATCAGGGTCAAAGGACATCTTGGTTGGAGTCCGCATAAAACCAGCCTCCATAGCCCTCATCTCAGTGATAATGTTATTGAATATAACATCACCCCCGCGACCGAGACGACTGCGGTTAGCCGCCCACTTGTTGTAGATACCTGTTAAGTATCTTTTCAGTATCTTAAACAAGGAAGGTTTCTTTCTCCAGAAGGCTATATCTTCTTCTGTTGTATACCCCGTTGTAACCTTCTGGAGGTGCATCCGGAGTTTTTCCTGTGCAAGGGCGTATCTCTCAGCTCTTACAACATCAGGGTTTTGGGAACCAAGGTTGCGTATGGACCGATCGAGATAAGATTGTGGGCTGTTGGAGTAATAGTCCTCTGCAATATCAGCGTAGTCTTGTTCTGAAAGATTATTGATGTAGTTGTTTATTTCTTCTGCCGTAAGGGAACTCCAGCTAGCGGTGTGGGCTAACTCTTCGTGGACGGTCTTACCTAAAATTATTCTTGCCCCAAACTTAGAAGCCCCATCAATAGAGTTAAGGAGTGACTCAGGATTGATAGATATCGTTGAAGTAGATGCTGAGACACTAGCAGGATCCTTATCGTAGGAAACCCTTACATTCATGCCTAGTGGCGTAATTGACTTTACGAACTCGTATACTTTCCTAGCGGCCTCTCGTATCCCTTCAGGAATAGATTCAAGGTATTCTTCTAATTCAGTCTCTTCTTCAATCCGGAGTCTTTCGGATTCGTCATTTATTTTCTGGTTGAGTTCTTCTCGCCTAGCTTGAGCCTGTTCTTCAGAAGCTTCGTCTGCTAAAGTAGCCTCCTCTTCAGACTCGACTGTTGCACTCGAAAGTGCGTCGTTCGTTGCAGAGTTAGATAGAGCTTTAGCATCAGTGGTTGTCGTTTTGTATGGGCGTCGTCCGAGATCTAGAACGTCCATCAAAGCCTCAGTCGCTTCCTTAGCCTCTGCTGGTGTGACGTTAGGGAAGAGGTTAACGACATGGTTGATAAGCCTATTAAAGAATGGCGTCTTGTTTTCTGGAGCTACAAGAGCTTTCACAAACTTCTGAACATCTTCAGATAAGAGAAACTGAGCGAAAAACTCATCTGAGTTCGAGAGGGCCTCTTCGAGGATAGGGTCGAAGCCTCCTTGATTTTTATATGCTGACCTCGCGTTGCTTAGGACTGTCTCAATAGCTATGACACGAGTTAATACTCCGCGCCTTCTTTTCTTGAGTTGCTCGCGTGGGGTGTTTAAAGTGTCTGAAACAAATGCATGGACATACTCTTCAAGCAGGGTGTTAACTAAACCACGACCGTTACCAGAAGTCCTGTTAACGAATACGACATGAGACCCATCGGTCTGCTTTACATACTTTCCAGCGATGTCCGCTGCGCCAGAACCTAGTACAAACTTAACTTTCTTAATGAATTGTTTATCCTTTAAGAGGAGTTTTGCAACGACCTTATGGAGAGGGTTCTTAGAAGACTTAGCGACTTTATCAAGAGCTGCAATAACACTGTCTGGATTCCCACTTTCTATTCCTAGATTCTTAATGTCTATTTCGTTCTGTTCGGAAATCTTCCCACGAAGAGCGGCAGATATATTGCTTCGAGATAGGCGAGAGCGGACCCCGCGACTCAGAGCAATCATGGCGTTGGTCGCTTGGTCTAAGGTTATGTCTTCTCCCGTCGCTTCTGAGAAACGTATTTGATATTCAGCGACGGCGTCTGCATTTTCGTAACCCGCTCCATCAGGGCGGTTAACAAAATTAGTTAGGATCAGTGCATTTTGGAAAGCACCTCCAGAAGGGAATGTCCCGTCCCCAAGTTGGGACATGAACTCAGTAACTGATTCACGAGTATTCCCGTTACCAGAAGCAAGCCAAGAAGTAAATAATCCAAGAGCGTCTCTCGCAGTCGCATTATGGACCATGCTGAGTGTGTCTGGAGTCTCTGCAATTATAGACTCTAGGATCATCTGGTTTACTTTCCTACGGAGGATGGGGTCAGAATTCAAAGCTTCGACGGCGGCATCGATTGAAGCCGCTGAAGCTTGAGCTAAAGATTCCGGTGTAGGGAGGTCTCCGTCTGGGTTCCGACCAAAGTTGTTTACCCAGTTAACAACACGCTGCGTCTTCAACTGATCAGATGTAAGATCTGAAGGGAGGGAACCAACCGCACGAGCTTTCCGTAAGCGAGTGGCTGATTCTTCTTGGTTCTTAAATTGATTAGACGCTTTTGCCAATAGGGAATCAAATGTGGGGGCGGTGTTTCCCGCAAAGTCAGGGTTGTTATCCAGCTTCTGGTCAATAAACAATTCTATGATACGGTCACTTGTAAGAGTAATCTCAGGCCCTGTTGTAAGGGGTAGCTGAAGTTGCGTAGGACTACTCGCTTCTAAAGCTGCTTCGGACGCCGCAGTCTTCTTGCCGGATACATAAACGTATCTCGGCTTACGGGCCCCCGCTCCCTTCTGTTTTCGATACAGACTTGACGCAGGAACTTTTAATTCGACAACCTTACCACCCGATCTCTTCTTTCCCCAGACACCTCCGCCAGCATATCTTTCAGCTGTTTTTTTGTCGGGGGTGATCCAAACGCCATCACTGATTTCAACGTCAGGTCCACCACCTCTGTAGATAGTAACCATACCGTCTTTATCTATAGCTAACAAATTATTTTTTTCCTGTGACTTCCAGTTGTCGTTTGAACGTATCTTATTAATACGCTCTTGTGGTGTTGACACTCGTTTTTTGTAAGCACCTTCTTTTGTCGCCTTTTTCTTGGTGGGTGCCGCAGTTTGTTGCGTGATAGTAATGAAGGGTAGCAATCTCTGAGCTGCCTCGTCCTTAGAGGTAGCACCAATTTGCTTGATAATTTCGCTAACAATTTTACTAGGGTTAGTAATAAATTTATCGCGTAGTGCAAATAACTGAGCGTTGAACAAGAACTGTTGTTTTGCAGTCTCGAATGACGCTTTACGGAATTCAGGGTCTAGACTACCGGAGGTGGCCTCTAATCGAGCTTGAACTCTTCGGTTAGTTGAATCACCCTTCTGCATTAACTCTTGGAAGAATTGGGTAATTCTACGCTTAATAGACGTAGTGTCCGCAAAATCTTCTTGGAGTGGCCCGCCGTTTTCAGGGTCGAATTCCTTGACTCCCGCAGGGAGGTCAGTAGCGGGTTTGAACGGGACAGACTTGATCTTTTCCGCTTGTGTAGTGTCGGGGTGGAGGGGGGCTATCTGCTTTTCGTCAGATGATTTTACTTCAAGGAGTCCACTGCCGTCTGTGGTAGGCCCCATAACGTGAGTCACAACACCTGCTTTGTTGACTCTAAAGGCAGGGTTTAGTTTAGACCTTTTAAATGAACGAGGAACTTTGACCACTATACCGGATTGAAGCATTTCGGCTACGACCACTGGATTGTTATCGAAGATACCCCTGCCAGCAGCGTCCACAAATCCTTTTACCTTTTGCTTTACAGTTTTTCCGGATACGGGATCGAAGTAAGTTTTGGTCCCTAATGAACTCGACCAAGCCTTCGCGTTTTTCGGGGCAGTAGTCGTGGGGTAAGCTGTGTAAACGATAGAAGACAGGAACTCAGCGACTTTCTGACGGGACATGCCTTTAGGGATCGGGAGTCCGTAGCTGGCGTTCGTGCTTAGGTTACTAGGAAAACCATACTTAAGGGCGAAATCAATAAATAACTTAGCCCGTTCAGCGGCGTCTTTCCCTTTGAAGGGGGTTTTTTCAAACTTCAGCGTGGATGCGGAGGAGCGTGATGCAAATGGTTTTGCGGCGGATGGCTCCAGCTCAGTTTCAGGGTTCTTATTGTTCTGATCAGCAACGTGTTGACGGGACTCTTGATTAGGCTCAACTCCAATATTCTTACCTCGCTGATTTACTGTAGCGTGGTCGATTACCGGACCTCGACTTGTGAGATTTTTACTCTGCTCCTGTGCAATCCGTTGTCTGCCCTCTTTAGCTGATTTAAGATCAACTGGTTTTTCTTTGCTAGTGACTCCACTAAGATCACTTGTTTCAGTTAAGGTCAGTTCTTGGTTTAGAATTTCAGAAGACGGTGCGCCTTCAAGGTTTGCTGCGTCTTGGATATTACCGAAAGCAACTTCTATTTGAAGGGGAGTTACCTCAGCTAACTGCTCAAGGAGTTCATCTGCCGTGAGTGGTGTCGAGTCTTCTTGAAGGGCGGGTAAACCACTAAGACTAACATAAGGTCTATCTTCTTCAGGTTCTAAAGTCTTATTCTCTTCTTCAACTTCTAAGATACGGTTATTAACTTCAGCAATTTCTTGTTCAAGATCCGCTACATCTAATTCGCGCTGGGCTATCGCAGCTTCCCTCTTCTTCTTCTGTTTTGGTAAAGTAGACTCGTCCTTGAGTTCTTTTAACTCTTGATCTAACTCTTCGGATCGGCTGAGTAGTTGTGGTAATTCTCTACGATTTGATTCCTGCTGGAGTGTGGTAGTAGTAGTTGACTGGGTCGGAGGCTCAATAGGCTCAACTGGAGTAACTTCGACTGGTGCGCGCTCATCGACACGACCAATTAAAAGGGAGCGGACTTCCCTAGCTGAGAGCGGGCTTCCGGAGTTTGCTAACTCTTCCGTTACGTCGTTGATAAACTTATTCTGAGTTTCGACCATTGATGTTAGTTTATCAATAGGTCGAATATTAAGACGGCGTGCGCCTGCTTGTACGAGAGGGACTGATCCTCCTATCAAACCACCAACCATCGCTGCGTTAAACGACTGATGGAAACGCTCTATCATCGGGGTGTTTTGGTTAAGGGCTACGTCTTGAACAAAAGAGTTTACGAACTGGTCGAGTCCTTCTTCTAGACCTTCGTCTATTACGTTTTTACCAATACCCGCTTTAAGACCTGCGGAACGCTTGAGTCCTTCGTTCATCACTTTCTTCATAGCTCCCGCTACTGTTTTATTAGTGATTCCAGATGTGTTACCTAATGCCTTAAAGACTTCTTTAGCTTGGCGGAAGGTCATCCCCTTTAATAAAGCGTCTTCAACACCGCCGCGACCGAAAGCTCGGAACCCTACAACAAAGCCACCTGTTACAGCTCCGTTTATTAGGGAGAACCCTAAAGAACGATCGTGGGCTTCTTGCTCAGAAATGTCGGGATTCTGCCTGAGTTGGTTGTATAAGCTTCCGTAACTCGCAGCGGCTGATCTACTCGCAGCAGGAACAAACATAGCGGGAACTAGACCAAACTCTTTAGCGGTCGCGTTGTTGAACGCCTCGATCGCTTCAATAGTCATTGAGCGGCCCCCAGTCTCAGAAGATTCTTTAATTAGCTTATTGGCTACTGCTTTTTCTGCGGTCAGCGCAAGGCCACGTTCTCCAGACCCTCTCAAGGCGTTAGTGAACAAAGCCTTTCCAAGACCTTTTGCAGTAAGCCTAGAGCCAGTTTTTGCCGTAAGGTAAGCTGCTCCTCCTGCTCCAGCAGAAGGGATAGACAAGAGAGTAGTGGCGGCTATGTCTACAACCATAGGGAAAAGTGCAAGAGAAGCCTCATGAATAATGCCGTATTGCTCCCCAAAAAGTTCAGCGACGGCTGCGCGGTCAGATTCACGTTTCGCGATACGGGCTAAACCTTCTTTACCCCAATCCCAATCAAGCATTGTGGGGGCGAGGTAAAACAACTGGCCAATCCCGTGGAACAAAGAAATACCTAGACCTTTAGCTCCCTCAACGAACTCATTAAAATTATCTTCTTTTTGAGTGAACTGATTAAAAATCTCTAGCTCAGTTTTGCCTTGTTGGATACCCTCGATATAAGCCTTCTGCCATTCATCCCCTACTGCTGAATTGGTAAGCTGTTTGTTATACTGAACAAAATTGGCTTGAAGGACTGACTCCCGATTTTCCATAATCCTCTTGGAAATCTCCCCCGATAATTCAGGAACAGCGTTGAGAGTGTTGCGGAGATCTTCTTCCCGTGCATATGCTTTGGGATTTATGATTGGACCGCTAGCGGTCATGATTACGTTATCACCTGCTTTTTCAGGGTCTTGCTGGAACTTGAAGTAACCCCTCTGCATTCCTATGCTAACTGCCTGCTCCTTTAGAGCCAATGAAACGTCTTCAAAAGAGTAGTTAGCCCCCGTAGCCTTGTTGATATTTTGCCTTATTTCATAGACATTGATATCCTCACTAAGAGCGTAGTCGGAAACACGTTGCGTTTTACGACCCATCTCATCGTCTCCAATACCAAAATTCTTAGCAAAGTCCCCTACGACCGCCATGAAGAGATCCCCCTTCTTCTCTAACCAAGTATCATCTTCGCTGCCGGCTAACTTAGCTAACCCTTCTAAGCGTTCTGCGGTCTCCTCATCGGTCTTAGCAAGTTCGGCGATCGATTTTCTGATCTCTCCAAGTTGCTTGTATTTATATAATTTAATGTCCGTACCCAATATAGGGGTTAACTGCCGTTGGACATGCAGGTAATCGTCCATCGAGACGCCCATGCGTTGTGAACTTTCGATAGCTTGGCCAATCGATAAGTCTTTAATACCGTCGCCGACTATAACCTCGCGTTCTCCGTCTTCGTTTATAAACGACCCGATAGGTAATTCTCCAGAGTTTACAAGGCCAGTAACCGCTTCTTCATATCGGTTGTTAATGACTTGCTCGGCCTCTTGCTTTCTGTTGGATACACTCTTAAGAAATTCCTCACTGACATTCTCATCAGCCTCTGCGACTTGTTCCGCTTCGACGTAATCTACAAGGGTCTTATAATCCTCGTCTCTAGTAGGGAGGTAGTTGTTTACAACTTGGAGCTTGTCTTCAAAAGAAGGTTCGGGTGGAACTACGAGGGCCTCGATTGCCTCTTGATCGTCTCCATAAAACTCCGTTAGTTTCTTATACAACCCCCGTTGGATTTTTTGGTAAGACCTATTTGTTAAAGCTCCTTGGTCCCCATATTCTTTTGTGAGGTATCGGGAATAATCGACATATCTCGCCGGATCGGCTGTTTCGGTTGTGCCTGCCCAACTAGAGAAAGGCTTTACTTTAGGTTCTATGCTCGGTTCGGGCGAGCCTATCTTTTCAAAGGGTGTTAGATTCCAATCAGACATAGCTGAAAAAGGGTTTGAGTTGTAGTTGTTTTGAGTTATATTTTAACGCCGAAATCCGCGTCGACTTTATCTTGTTCTTTGTCTGAGGAAGGTCTCCCAAACACTCCCTGTTGTAGTTTAAATTCGTTTATCTTTTCAAGTATCATGTCTCGGAGTTCTTCTTCACCTTTCTCTCCTATTTTAGGATCTGGAGCTTCCTTGTTAAGACGTTCTAGAAGCTTATAATATCTTACCAAATCTCCTTTGTCAGTCTCTGCCCACTGGAAAGTCTTATCCCCCGTAGGTTGAGGCGGAGCCTGACCGACAGTACCTTCCGTAACCGCCACTGCAAGCCCACTACCCTTGGGTGATTTTGGCTTAAGAGCCAAGATGGTTTTTTCTAACTCTTCGACATTTCCGATTACTTCCTGCCGTCTAGTCTCTTCTCGTGTAGCTTCTTTAAGCTCTGCGGCAGCTTTTTTTTGTTCAGCAGCAGACGCTGCCCAAGCCGATAGACCTTCCTCGTCTTCCTCTATTGTAGAACCAATTACTTCCTGCGCGGCTTTGATGTTGCCTGATTGCAACATACTATGGATCTGACCTAGTTTCCTAGCTCTAGCGGAAGTTTTAAGTGCGCTCTCTTGTTTTTCTTTCGCTTGGTCTTGCCCAACCGCCGTTACTGCCGACGAGAATATGCTAGCGAGTTCGGGTGAATTCTGCATCTTAGGTGATAGGCCCATCCGATACATAGCGATCTCTTTATTCTTACTAAAGTGATCGGTATTAGGATTTTCAATAATAGATGTAATGTCCTCCATAACAGCAGGCATACGATCCATCATATCCATTTGGAATTTGGCGTCACGTCGAGATTTATCGAGGTTAAGGGTCAACTGTTGGTTACTCAACTCTTGGTTCTTTATTCGGATCATCTGCGACTGGAGGTCAAGAGTCTGCTTCCTCATAGGCATGATAACCTCTTGGCGATACTTCATCGCTTGGTCGAAACCTCTCTCCCCCATCAGCATTGGGAAATATTGCTGGCGGAGAGGCGCGATGTCTTGGTTGTAGTTGATAGCCATTTTAATCGTTAACGTAATCCTCGGGTAGGTAATTACCTTCCTGTCTGTCTTCTATACCGTTCTGGTTAGCGTCCCTAAATTCCGTCGTCTGGTAGCGGCTTAGTTTTTTGCCGTTTTTATTTTTTTTGTCCTTAGCGTTTTTAAGTGCAGCGGCGCGTGCTGCACTAGCACCATCGAGTCCTGAAGCGCGGGCATTGAACGCTTCGTTTCTCTGTTCCGTTACGGTCTTAGGAGCTTCTCCAGTATCCCCAATAGCTCCGGCTATTCCTCCCGCCGTAAGTTTATCCTGTTTTGCTGCTTCTTCGCTAGCGGCAATTCTCTGTTCCATACGCTGCTTCCTAAGCGCAGGTGTGTCGATTGAAGGTTGTCCCAAGCGGGCTACCTCCGCTCCCATTGCCATCTGTTGAGCAGCAGCCCCATATCCTTGACGCCGTAACCTGCGGGCTGCTCTTCTCATCGCACCGGATTTCGATTCAAGTCTCCGAGCAGGTTGACGTAAAGCGGACCCACTACCAAGAACATAGTTAGGGTCTTGCATCGCCTCGTATGTATCCAACCCAGTCCCAAACTCACGTTGGAACATCACGTTCTGAGCCGCTTTTTTCTCTTTTTCTTTTTGTGCGAAATCTGACGTAGGTTCTTCATCGAAAGACGAATTTTTTTGGTCGTCAGAACGATCAAAATCTAAAGCCTCAATCGAGTCATTAGGACTCAATCCAGTTACGGATGCGTCGGCAGGCTCTGGTGATGGCACATATGAAGGAGGTGCATTTAAGGGTTCCTCGAACCCTTTGTTAAAATAAGACTCATCAAACCCCTCCTTTGAGAAGGGTCCCCCTAACTGGTAAGATTCAGATTCGCCTTTCTTAAAATAAGACTCAGGTGAGGAGCTGTTGGGGCTCGGCAGGACGTTTATTGGAGAACTATTAGGAACTGACGGAGGGCCGCTTGGCATTTGTGGCGCAGACCCTAATAAAGACGTATTGCTTGAATCAGGTTCTTCGGACGATTTATACTCTACTTGATCATAGGTTCCTTTACCTTGAGGGGCTTGAAGAAAATGGCCCTGATCTTTATCTCGCCAAGCATATTTACTCGAAACCGTTTTAGTTTCTAACCCAGCCTCATCTAGGTTGGGGGGAGAAGAAGAGAGCGAACGCCTCATCCTCTCCTCCATTTCCTCTTTAGATTGGCCTCTATTACGTAGTATTTCCTTACGCGAGTTATTGGGTGTGGGGGGCATAGTTACCAGAGGTGTTTGCAAGCCCAGTGGCGTGCGGTTGTTTTATCTTTTGCGGTTTTGCAGTTGTGTCTGGCTCTGAAATTAGCCCGACGCTTAGGGTTCTTGTGTTTTGTAAAATCGCTATAATCACGATGACCATATGAGACCTTCTTGATCTTATCACCTTCCTTACCTAACACGACGAATTTCTTCTTCGATCCTTTTGGCGCGCGCTTCGGCTTATTAAAACCCGCAAAGGTCTCGCCATGATATTGAATACGGCCAGATGGGAGCCTCTTGAAACGCTTATTCGCCACAGGCAGAAGATACAGTTTTTATTGAAAACTGTCAATCTTCGGGATTTCGGGGATAAAAAAACTTTCTCTATATACTTTTGGTATTAATCTAGTAATAGATTAATACCAAAGAGGTTTTGAAAAAGTTTTTTAGCTGAGTAAGCTGGTATCGGGATTATTGAGCGCGCCGCTAAGACTCTTTATCGAAACCTGTTTCCTGTATCCCTTACCGTCCTCATCCTTCGGTGGGTCAACAGCAACCATTCCGAGTCTTTGGCGAGCGCAATCGAGAGCAAGGAACGCAGCGTCCGCTAAGTCAGGACTACGACCGAACCGAGCTTTGAACTCTAATTTTGATTCGATCTTCACTTTAAGGGAACCAGTTTTCACCATATCGTAGTTTCTGGCGCACATCTCTTTGGCCAAATCGGATGAGATTCCGTAGATCTGGCGTGTCCGCATCAGCTCCTTACCGACGAACCAGAGTTCTGACACTCTATTAGTGTAGAGTTCTTCGCCTGTAAGCTGGCTGTTCATGCTGACTCTCTTGTCGGAA
>Ga0181377_1000875_pt1 | contig 10462 bp, 6 predicted proteins | sample LowvirmetaG_9_FD_130160 | JGI IMG/M metagenome (GOLD analysis project Ga0181377, IMG submission 130160) | Marine viral communities from the Subarctic Pacific Ocean - Lowphox_13 viral metaG | ecosystem: Environmental > Aquatic > Marine > Oceanic | place: Subarctic Pacific Ocean | collected 2015-12-10
ACCGACACTTCCATAGAGCGTTGAGCCGATTCTATAACCATATCCATTTAATAAATTATTGGTTTGTGTTGTGTTTGAATCGCTTCCAATTAAAATAGTTCCATTAGATATATGTAGCTTTTGCAGAGGACTAGAATTTCCAATTCCAACATTGCCTGTATCTCTACATAGCAAAACATTACCACCAGCAAGGTCAGCACCACCATATACTTGTAACTTTCCAAACCCTGAATTACTAGTTCGTGCTACCAACAAGTTTTGATTGTTATCAATACGCATGGCTTCTGTGCCGCCAGTTTGTAAAGCAAGACTATTATTAGTTGCGTTGATTCTTGCAACTCCTGTTCCTGTATTTGTTAAGTTAATTCTTGCACCGATATTAGTTCCAACAGCAGTAAGTCGCATAATATCGTCATAACCACTTTGTCCTGTAATATCTAATCGATAGCCTGTAGATGGGCTAGAATTACCAATTCCAACAGCAGTATCAACATAAGCTGTTCCTGAAAGGTGAAGGTCTTTAAATCTTTCTGAAGAAGCACCTAAATCAGTTATATTATCTGTAAGTGAACCTTCTCGAGTTGGTAAAATTGCATTTGTTGCAAAAGTAAGACCTGCATGGTTAGCTGCTTGTCCTGAGATAAACAAGTTGTTGCCGCCAGAAACACCAATATTTCCAACTGATGAGCCATCTTTATCAAATCTTACAATTTCTCCATCACTTGTCTTACGATTAAAATATGCAACAAGTCCGCCATTAGTTGTGCTTTCTTGTGAGCCATCAGGGTTGAATCTATGCCCTACTACGCCTGAAGATGAAGAAGTCTTACCCACCAATAAGTTTCCAGAACTACTAATACGCATGACTTCTTGTGCTGCTGTAGCATTTGGTCTTGTATGAAAACTTAATGCACAAGCTGTATTACTATCTGTGCCATTTTCTTTAAAACCTTTTATGCCGCCATAAAAAGCATAATCATCAGCAGCAGAATACTTACCATAAAATCCTATTTCTCCACCTACTCCAGCAGCCATAGCTGTTGAATCTGCTGCAACAAAAGAAGGTGAACCAAAACTTGATGTATGGTTAACAAAAGATTGTATTTTTCCACTTCCATAGGCAGATGTTCTTCCAGCAACAAGTTTTCCTGAAGAAGTAATAGCACCTGTAATGTTTATATCACCAGTACCTGTTATATCGCTTGAATTTAAGTCTAAATCACCACCTAATTGTGGAGTTGTATCTTCTACAACATTATTTATAGAAACAGCTTGTACTCTTGCATCAGTGTAATAAAGGTTAGTTCCCTCTGATAAATCACTTGTAGACTTACCACCAAATGCAGAATTAAATCTTGCAGATGTATAGTAAAGATTGCTAGTTCCTTCAGATACATCATCAGTATCTTTGCTTGCTAGTCTAGTATCAAATCTAGCATCAGTGTAATAAAGATTAGTACCTTCTGATAAATCGCTTGTAGACTTAGCTGTAAAGGCAGAATCAAATCTTGCTTGCGTATAATAAAGGTTAGTATTTTCAGTTAAGTTTGCAGTTGTAAAATTAGATATGTCAGATACTTGTCCAGTGACATTTCCTGTAACATTACCCTCTAAATTAGCAACTAAAGTACCAAGTGAATCTAAGGTTATATTTCCTGTAGCACTACCATCTGCTGTAGTAAGACCCATTGTAAATTTATCAGCAGATTCATCCCACATAAAGATCCCATTATTCTGATTACCTCTATTTATGAGCATACCTGAATCATTTACAGGGCTTCCTGTTAATCCTGCATTAAGCTGGAATAGGTTATCTTCTATATCAAGATTCGTTGTGTCTAGTGACGTTAGAGTTCCATTAACAGTTAAATTACCTGCCACTGTTAAGCTATCTGCAATTTGAACATCATCAGGTAGTGTTAGCGTTATGTTTGCAGACTCGCTACCACTTCCTGACACTGTAATCTTATTAGCTGTTCCAGTAATTGTTTCGACATAGTTGCCTGTTGTATCAGTTCCCAATGCTACTGAATTAGCAGCTACACTTGTTGCTTGTATTCCTAATGCATCAACAAATGCTTTAGTAACTCTAGCATCTATAGCTGAATTAGCTCTTGTGTCTGTAAAGTATAGGTTTGTGTTTTCTGTTAAATCAGCAGTTGTTTTATTTCCAAATGCAGAATCAAACCTAGTAGTTGTGTAATATAAATTAGTTGTGCCTTCACTTAAATCATCTGTATCTTTAGATGTAAAAGCAGAATCAAATCTAGCTGTTGTGTAATATAAATTAGTGCCTTCTGCTAAATCAGAAGTAGACTTAGTTCCAAGCCTTGTATCAAAATCTGAATTAACTCTAGCTGTTGTGTAATATAAATTACTACCTTCAGATAAATCGCCAGTATCTTTTGTTGCAAGTCTTGTATCAAAAGCAGAATTTACTCTTGCATCTGTATAATATAAGTTAGAACTACCCTCACCTATATTATCTGTATCTAAGACCAAGGTTCCGCCTAAAGCTAAAGATTGCGAGTTAATAGTCACGCTTGAATTAGCAAGTTTAGAATTAGCAATAGATCCAGCAAGCATTGTGTTTGTGATTCCAGATGCTTTTACTCTAAGTGCATCGCTATCTATTTCAATAGAAGAATCATCTACTGCAACATTTAAAGTAACACTACCAGAAGTACCGCCACCAGTTAAAGCATTACCAGCAACAACGCCTGTTATATCAGCATCATTAGTATTTGCTATTGTCAAAGTTCCAGCAGTATCATCATAAGTAAGCTGTATGCCTGTTCCTGCTTGTAATAAAGCATTAACCTGATCGTCTACCCTTTCATTAGTGAAATATAAATTTGATGATCCCTCTGCAACTGAATCTGTGTTAAATGAAATGTTTGCACTACCATCAAAGCTAACACCATTAATTGTTCTTGCAGTTGCTAATGTTGTAGCTGTATCTGCATTACCAGTTAAATTCCCTGCAAATGTATTAGATGCTGTAATGCTTACGCCTGTAGTAATAAAAGCTGAGTTAGCAGCATTTCTTATTTTTAATACATTATTAGATGTATCTACCCATAATTGATGTGCGAATGTAGTTGAAGGCTCACTAGCTCCACTATTAACTGTTGCAATAGCAGATAAAACATTGTTTAGATCAGCTCTAAAGTCTGCTCCTGACTGGTTTGCTATATTGTAATCATGTTGTGCCATTTTTATTCCTATATTTTATTAATTTTATACCTACCTTTGATATTTATAAATCTTATTTATGCAAATTATCCCAAAATAGATACCAGTTCATCATGTTTAGTTATATGTTGATTCATTTTGTTTTGTGTAGCTTCTTCATCAACCTGTTCATTTATTATTATGCAAGGAACTTCAAATATAGTTCCATCATCTCTTGTAGCTACATAAAACTTAATAAAGTTATCTGATTCTCTTTGTACTATTTCGTAATTCATATTAACTAAATACCAAAAATCTATCGCGATTATTAGGAGAATATAAATCACCTAAATCCCATGCTCTTAGTCCACTACTAGAAGAATATGAAAGTGATGTTCTTGATAATGTTGCTAGTAATGTACCAGTATCATTAGTTCCATTATAAATTTTTAAAGTAGTCCAACCTGCATTGCCTGTTGGAGTTCCAGAAGTATCAAGAACACGAAAAAATGTATTACTAAAATCTACACTATAAAATTCCCAAGATGGATTATTACTATATAAATCGCATGTTGAATCTGTTGTTGAACCAAAAGAAGTGCCTGAAACATTACCATAACCAGTATAAGTTGAGCCTGAAATAGTTGCTGAACCTGAAGTAATACCTGTTGTCCATAATGTAGTAATAGAACTAGCACCATAAAAATCAGACATAGATATAGCACCTGAAGATACACCTGCAAGAGTTCTTAAATCAGTTTCGCCCATAGAAGATGTAGCTGTAGCACTTCTACCTAATTCAACATTAATTGACCTATCAGTAGCAGTGCCACCTATAGACATTGTTCCTGAACTAGCTAATGTCATTATCTAACCTTTTATTAAGAGCATCAATTTGTTCTTGTTGATGTTTTACTGTTTCTATTAAATAACCAACTAAGTTTCCATAAGCCACTGATTTAGTGCCTTCTTTATCATCTGCTGTAATAACTAATTCAGGTGCAATAGTTTCTATTTCTTGAGCTATAACACCACTTCCTTTTTTGCCATCTTTTATAAAGCTAACACCTCGCATTTGTAATGTTTTGTTAGCATAAAGTGTTTCAATGTTTGTTTTTAATCTTTCATCTGAATATGCGGTGACATTACCTGTTGCGGTTAGATTTCCTGATGAATCAAAAGTAACAGCTACAGCACTATTTGTCCCAAATCTCATAGCATTTGTTGAATGATTATATTCAATGGAACCTGAATCTGCACCATCATTAAATCTTACTGTTGAAGCACTTGTAGAACCTAAGGTGATTCCTGTTTCACCGCTTTGAGTATTATTACCAACAATTAAATCATCTGCATTATTAGCAATATTTGTATTAGATGAAACACCAATCATTACACGCTGACCAGCATCAATACGGAAAGCCTCTGAACCATTATTCTTAAACAACATATTGGTTTGATCTTGCTGTATTTGAGACACAGCAGCACCACCACTAATATCTTCCAATGTTAATGTTGGTAGATAGTTTTGTATTAGAATACCGCCTGTACCATCATTGGCACCAGATGTAACTTGTAGTTTTGGGTCATAAGTTGCGTTAAATGAACTAGCTCCAACTCCTAAAACATTAGGAATATATAATTTATTAATATATGAAGTGCCGCCTGCATATAAAAAATAATCATCATTAACAGTTGATTGATTTATAGTAACTCTAGGAGTAGCAATTCCAGGGCTGTTTGTATTGCTTGTTGTATTACCAGGAAATATTTTTGTAGGAGTCCACTCAACCCTACCATCACCACCACTTCCATCATTATAAAAAATAGCAGCATATTCATCCATTTCAAATGCAACATCTCCTGTACTTTGTGCATTGTTATAGGCTTTATAAGTCATTTGGATTCCATCAACTTTAAGCTGATTTTTTGTATCTGCTCCTATTGATAAAGTCTTAGCTGTTCCTGAACCTGATACACCAAACAAATCATCCAATGGGTCACCATCAAGAGTAATAGTGCTTGCATCTAAAGTACCTGTTACTGTTGCACCTGTGACATTTAAAGATGTGGCTGTTAAAGCACCTGCTATTGTTGCACCTGTAGCAGTCATAACACCAGCAGAAGATACTGTAAAAGCTCCTGAACCTATGTTCATACTACCTGCTGTAATTGAACCTAAGTCAGCAGATATAGCTGCCAAGTTAGCTACATTAATTTCATTAGCAGTAATTGCATTTGCCTGAATATCACCAAGAGCAACAGGTGCATCTGAAACTGTAAAGGTTAAACTACTTGGCTCTGATTCAACACCTAAAGAATTGATAGAAGTAATTTTTGCAACATAATTAGTACCAGTTGGTATAAAAGATAGATCAGCAGAATTGGTATCAACTAATTTACTAAATATGTTAGTGCCTGAACTATTTTCTAAATCTAATCTGAATTGACTTGATGGAAAATTTGTTATTTGACTCCAGCTTATAAAAGGTCTGTCTATACCTGAAGCATTAGTATCGGTAAATGTAATTCCTGTTGGTGGGGTTACAGCATAAGCAGAAGGAGTATTAGATAATTCTTCTAATTCTTCTTGAGGTGGAACTTCCCATGTATAAACATCAAAATATTCTATTAAACTAACTGCAACTAAACCATTAGATTGCAATTCAAGAGCCTCTACTCTGCAAACTTTACCTGAGAATCCAAGACCTGCATAAGTTAAATCTACTATATCGCCCACATTAAGTTTATACATCTCAGGAGTTCCTAAGAACTGCATGCTGGTTTGATTTCTGCTTCTAGTTAAGATTGCCTTACCCATGTTATAAGCTATATAAGGGTCGCTTACAAAAGGAAATTCAGCTTTTATTTCTAATATTTCATCACCATCATCTGAATAATATTCAGGATTTGCATTATGTAAAACTGTAGCTGTATCTAATTCATATTTTTTATTAGCATTAAAGAATTCAACTATAACTTTATTTGCTTTTTTATCTTTATTACCATAATCAACTGAGATACCAGTATCAGCAATAATATGATTGTCTGTAATACTAAATGTAGAAGAACCTGTATCTTCTATAGATAATTCGTATTTACCATCAATATAAAGAAATATACCTCGCATATTTGCAAGTAATTCTTTTGAGTTTTCCATAACAGTGTTATTGCCATCAACATAACCATTGCAATGAAATCTTTTTACTTTAGCTAAAGCAGTTCCATTTTGTGATGAATAAGTAGCACCAAGAGTTCCATCAAAATAAATTAATAATCTTCTGGGCTGATTATAGGTTTGTGACCTTTCAACTGCTGTTATATATACGTTATTTAAAACAACATTAGAACTAGAATCAGTAATAGTCAGTATTTCACCAACTTTATTTTGCCACCACTCTAAACCACCTGAACCTGTTGGTGGTACGCTAATAAAATTATCTCCTGAGTTGCCACTCCAAGTAAATGATTTTGCAGTTCCATTATAATAAGGCTGGTCAACTGCAGTATCTGCTACATCAGCAGCAGAACTAAATGTAGATATATTTAATTGTGATGCTGTTAAACCTTTTCCGTACTGATTGTCAACAATGTAATCTAGGAAAGTTAATGCTGGATTATCTGAAAATGCATAAGTAGATGGAGTTCCTAGTCTTTGTGAACCACTACCGCCAGCAGTAGAATCTAGTCTAGGGTCATAAACCTTTTTACCACTAACCTGAACTGTAATTTGTGGCACTCCTCTGAATGTTCCATGCTCATCATAATAAAACGAAGCAGCTATGTAAGCTACACCATTTAATTTATGTGCTGAAGTCCATTTGCTTCCAATAGAAGCTGTAAGCATTGGGTCTGCTGTTTGTGTTGCAGCTCCATGATGTGCATTAAATACATATCTATAACCCCTTCCTGCTGGGTCTGTGCCAAAACCACCAGCAGAAGCTCCTGCTGTAGGAGTTCCTATAACTTGATTACCAGTGCATAAAGAACCTGCACCTGAAGATATTTTATCTGAACCTATATAACCACCATCTCTAAACTGATTTGGGTCTGATAATAAATTACCATCTATTTCTAATGTTTTAAGGTTTATATCATCTACCTCTCCAACACTAATTGCATAGACAACAAATAGGTGCATAGAATAATTATCAGCAGTGTCCATATAGACAACCTGAGCTCCAACTCTTCTAGTTCCATAGATGATTGGTAGCTTTCCACCAGCAGAGGTTTTATTGGCTAATATTTCAGCGGCTTTAGCCTGCATATCTTTAGCCTGCCTATAACCCTTGACCCCTGTATATGCAGTGTATGCTGTTAAAGCAGCTTGGGTATATGGATTTGCTAAAAATGCTCCAACAGCTTGAAAGAAACTAACTACAGCTTGCCAAACCATTATGAACCCCACCTAACATCTGATTTAACCTGAGTAGCAAATTCAAAACCCTTATCACCTGTACTAAATGCTTGTTGTGATTCATCTGTAAAATGTCTGCCTTTTGTAAGATTCCAATTTGCCCAGTGAGAAGCAACAGTCATGCTTAATGATGTATCATTAAGATTCTCTTGAATAACTACTTTTCTAACCTGACCTGTAAAAAAGTTTATTGCACCTACAATAGATTCATCAGAATTAAAATAAGCTAAATATATTTCTACTGTTTTATCAGTGAATGAACCATCTTGAACTAAAGACCTTACTTGGTCTGTTACATTTGAAAATGCTATATTTATTTCATCAACTTGTAATTGACCTGTTTCGGTTGTTGAATCAACTGTTAAAAAGCTACCACCAGCTTCATAGCTATTAGAATTATAAGTAACATTAGAATACCAATCAGTTAATCTAATAGTAGATGATAGATTAAGCTCTACTAGAAAAGCTGTTTTAGTTGCTGTTGATGATACTTGAGTTTGTAAAGCAGTAGATAAACTTCTAGGCATTAGGTTATAACCTCTCTAACATCAAATGAAATACTATAAAAACCACTAGCATCTGTTGTATACATAATCTCATTACTTGCAAGATAAACAGTAAAACTAGGCTTGTTTACAGTAACAGCTTCATTATCCGCTAGAGATGCTACTAGATTTGGAGATATAGTTACTGTATCTGCTCCACCTGATGCATCTGCATCTTCAGCAACCATATATACTTTAGAATGATTAGCAAACTTAATTAAATCCCCAGCTTTTAATGCACCTGTTGTTTGTGAAAATCCATCCATAGCTATGGTGTTATCACCTGCTGAATGTACACCTGCAACTAATATATCTGTCTCTGACTTGCTTGCACCTAAATTATCTAGCGGTGCTTGAATAGTAAAGTCCTCAAAAGAACCTTTTTGTTTTTGTAAAAATGCAAATATTTCCTGACTCTTTTCTTGTTGTAAAGGTGGCATTGCAACTGTAAAAGAAAAATATTGAGATCCTATTTGTCTGACTTGTTTTTTACCAGATAAAGTTTGGTTTATTAATGTAGGTCTATTATCTTTAAAATTTAAAGATCTAAAATTTGGGTCTGTAGGAAATTGTCCTGCCATTATACTACTCCCATTTTGCCTTGATTATTCATGGCGTTATTTATGATTGATGTTATCAATCCTTTTCTTGATGCTAACAACTGGTCAAATCCAGCAGCATCTACTGTTGAAATGTTAAAGTTTACTGTAGGAGCAGCTTGCATACCCTGACCTTTTGTATGGTCAATAACTGTTTCGTTAGGATGAACCATAGCCATAAAACCACCCTTGCCATCCATTCCTCCTGCTCTTATTCCTTTGCCTGTATATCCACCACCATCAAAGTCAGACATTCCGTCTACTGCATTAGCAAAATTATTATTAAATAAACTTCCTATATCACTAATAGAACCTTTAACCATGCCTACTGCTTTTTGAACTATAAATACATTTATTAATTCATTTATAACTGCTCTAACAATAGATGTTGCTAAATCTTTAAAATCATTAAACTGTTCACTTGTCACATCAAAAAAGTTTTTAAATGCAGCAGTAAGTTGACCATCAACTGTATCTGCAAAGTTTTTTGTAATAACAATACTATCTTTTATTGTGTTATTAAAATTATTTTGCGAATCTGAATTTTCATCTGTTGATACTTTAAGTTTTTTTTGTATATCAAGTTGTTTTTGTTTTTTGTCAATAAAATCTTCTGTTATTGCTACATTATCCTTGGCTACTTGCAGTGCTACTTTATTAGATTCACTAAATGGGTCTTGCTCATACATTTTCTGCAATTTAGCAACTGTTTCTTCTTGTTTTTCTAATATGGTATTCAATTCAGCCATATCTTTAGTAAACAAGTCAGGTTTTATTAAACCCATAGCTTCTGAAAAATCAAGAATGGCTTTTGTTACATTAATAAATTTACTTTGTAATGGCACTAGAACATCTCGTTTTAATCTATTCATAGTGTCATTAAAGTCTTCTGCATTATCTATTGTTTCTTGGCTAAAAATTCCAGTAGCAGATTCCGCCAAATCATCCATAGCTATAGCACCACCTTTAATAAGGTTTGCCATTTGTATACCAACTCTTGAGCCAAAGACTTGAGCTAGTAAACCGCTTCTTTTTAATGGGTCTTCTATAGCTTCTAAGCTATGGAAAAATTCTTTAAATAAGTCTTCAGTATTTTTAGTTTTACCATCAACGTCTTCTAAAGAAATACCCATCTCTTCAAAAGCTCTTTTGGCTAAACCAGTACCCATAGTAGCTTCACCAACACCTTTAGCAAAAAATCTTAGTGCTTTAGTAAAACCTTCTGTACTTATTCCTGATTGTTCAGCAGCAAATTGATATTGCTGCAAGAATGTTGTGCTTACATTTACAGAATCAGCAAGTTTTCCAATATCATCAGCAACTTGTAATGCTTGATTTCCAAATTGAACAATCTGTCTTACAGCAAAAACACCAGCAAAAGCACCAGCTAATTTTTTCATAGCTGATTGTGTGCTGTTAATATTTTTATTAACTGAATTAAAACCTTTTTTAGATTGGTCTTGAGCTTTAATTCTTAATTTATAATCAGTTGCCATTTTTTATCTGCCTATTCTTTTCCTCTAAGTATGCTAACCATCCTGTAAACTCGGATAAGGTCATCTTTTCTTCTAGTTCCTGAAGTGTGCAATGCAACATTTCAGCTAGATAATATTTAGCAAATAAGTCCTTATCCTCTACTACTTTTTTGCCTGTTCTTCTACACTTGGTGACGACATGATTTCAGTTGCAACTCTTGCAAGCACATCTTTATCTACACCATTCATAAG
>Ga0181377_1000877_pt1 | contig 10459 bp, 14 predicted proteins | sample LowvirmetaG_9_FD_130160 | JGI IMG/M metagenome (GOLD analysis project Ga0181377, IMG submission 130160) | Marine viral communities from the Subarctic Pacific Ocean - Lowphox_13 viral metaG | ecosystem: Environmental > Aquatic > Marine > Oceanic | place: Subarctic Pacific Ocean | collected...
AGTTTCTCTTACCTCGTCAGTGGTGAATGGTCGGATGTTACGAACAGTTTCGATCTGCTTGATGCTGTCGTTACTCTTCGCATGTTCGACGAAGCAAACGTCCGAGTTGGACAGTTCGTTCCCCAGTTCTACGCTGGATACGTCACTGACCCAACTCAACTCACAACCCTCAACTACAGCGTCTCAGCCCTTACCTTTGGTCAGGGACGAGGAACTGGAGTCGAAGCCTTCCGATCCTTCGGTGACTTCGAAGTCAGTGCCTTCTACAACAACGGTTTCGACACCGCTGGTGCAGGAGTCGGTGACAACAACTATGCCATCGGTATTGCTGCGATTTACCATGTGGACAGTGCTGTGTCTCTTAACGGTGGTTGGGCTTATGATTCTGTCACGGAAGGTGTGAACAGTCTTACCTTCGGTGGTGTATATGACGAAGGCCCTCTCAGTATCGGTGCTGATTGGATTGTAAATGATGCAGGTGATGGCAGTCTCAACAACTGGTCCATCGTCACTACCGCTGCATACAAGTGTTTCGATGACTTCGAAGGATTTGCACAGTGGGAAATTGGTGACTACGACGGTAGTCTTAACCTCCTCACCGTAGGTGGTAATTACGATCTTGCTCACGGACTTGTCTGGACCAATACCCTCGGGTATGCTCTTGAGAGTCTTGGTAGTAATTTTGTAACTGATAACACTGGATGGCGTTCGGGTTCCTCGTCGGGACAGTTCGTTCTCCGTAGTAGTGTTACGCTTAGTTTCTGAAACCCCAAAATTAAAGGATATTAGATATGGGTAATGAAAAAGAATGTTGTAAAGTCGCGGCCTGCCCTTGTGGTTGGCTTGCCAAAAGAGTTCTAGGACTCCCCCTCTGTACATGGGTATTGCTTTTCGCAATCCTTCCCTTCACCGCACGCGGTATTTCATGGACCGCTCGTGGTCTTACCGGTCTGTGGGACGGTGGTGCTAGAGTAGTCGGCGTAGATCGCGCCGAGGACGCCCGTTATGATAACGGCCGTTCACGCATGGAACGCCGTATGCGTTCTAACGACGAAGTTAACTGAGTTAAAACTCCACACTTCCCAGAATCCCCTGCCCTCACGGGTGGGGGATTTTTTAATAAATATAGTATGAATGGACACTGGACTAATTTACCTGATGATTTTGATCCCGATGAGTGGTTTGGTTTTGTTTACTTAATCACACACCAAGAGTCTGGAAGAAAATACATTGGAAAGAAGCAAATACACTCTTACACTCGCAAAAAAGTAAAGGGTCGAAAGAACCGCAAACGAGTGGTTAAAGAAGCCAAATGGAGAGAGTACACTGGTTCATGTAAAGAACTCAACGAAGACATAGAGAAACTGGGTAAAGATCAGTTCTCGTTCGAAGTTCTTAAGTTGTGTAAGGCAAAAGGAGAACTGACATTCTCAGAGGTAGAATATCAGTTCAAGAGAGATGTATTGTCGGAGTCGTTAGACACGGGAGAGAGGGCGTACTACAATGCCAATATTATGAATCGTTGGTTTCCACAACGCGCCTCTTCTCCATCCTCCAGAAAAATATAAGACCTGAAGCCAAAAGTCCTATCCACACCAACCAAGGTGTGAGTAGATCAAATATAGTTTTTGGTTCTGACGGTGTATACTCTGTTGGAGGTTCTGCATTATTGTGACTCATTAACAGTTGATCTCCTGCACACCCAAACATAGAAACCACTAACATAATAGTGATTAAAACAGAAACGATTAGTGAGATACAAAGTTTTCTTGATTTGCTCATCATTTAGCCTTTGCACTGGCATTGCCAAAATAGAATCCGACAATGGTTACTAGGATCTGTCTATTCTGTGTCGTAAACAGATAACCCGTAACTGTTTCAAATGAAATGTATGTGTTCTTACCGAAGAGACCGAAGAAGTCTAGTGGTGCATATCGTTGTTCTTCAACCTCTACGGTTACGGGAATCTCAAAGAATGGTAGAACAAACGGTGCGATGATTGTACCGAATAGAACACATAGAACAATAAGACGACGAACAACCTTTCCTGCTTCGAGTCCAACTCGTTGCACGGCTGCGTCTGCTACTTCTGTTCTTTTGTCTATGAGTGAGAGAGTTCTATCGAACCTCTCTTTTTCGTCTTGTCTTCGTTCTGCGATTGTGCGAAACACAAATCCAGCGAGACTACCACCAACTAAAGATAAAAACTCAGTGGTTAAAAATGATTCTAACATACTCACCTCCTAAACAGGTATGACATCTCTCCTGTTTTATCGTTTTGCACGATAATACTCTTTGCACCAGTTCTTTTTACTTGACCCTTGATATCGTAAGAACGATCGTCTTCCATGTAGTTTGCGTATCGTTCGTACTTGCCTTTGCCTTTAAGGCACTTTTGGTATTCTTCTGCGGTTACTTTATACACAGGACATCCCATGAACTTACTGTCGCACTTCTTCCGTTTTCTCTTGCGAGATCCAACAGGGACAGGATCACTGCCAAGACCTGCAACGTCACCCGAACTAACAGAGTTAGTTGGAGCTCCACCCATACCATCTTCTTCTAATTGTTCAATAAGTTCTTTATAACTTTTCATTGGGTTGATTCCTTCGCGTTTCCTGTTTTTAGTAACATGAATGACAATCTACTACCGTTGTCAAATTCTACATCACCAATCGTTCGGCCGTATTTGCCTCTGTTGTATATTGTGTGGACAACTACATCTTCACCATTTTTTTCGAACTGTTCTTCTACAAACGCTTTTGCCTGAAGACCTTTTTCTTTTTCTTGTAAGTCTCTTGTTCTTACTTCTGGTGCATCTATGTCTTTCAGCCTAACTCGTTCGTTGATCCATATATCAAAACCTAAATCTATTTTTAGATCAACCGTGTCTCCATCTATAACACGAACCAGTTTAGCGTTGTAAGTGTACATTAATCTATCCTCTGTAGTTCTCCAAGGGCGAATACTTTATCATTTACCTTAAAAATTGGTACACCGAGAACCGTATCAATTGGATCTGCATACTCATTGAGTTCAATTACTTCATCTTCTATGAGATACTGACCGTTTTCAATTGCACATGAATGACGAGATTCTAGTAATTCAGTGTATCCATTTTCGTGGAGGTGTTCCATGAGTGCATCTTCGATTTTTGTAAAATCTCCACCCATACTCTCAACATGTTCTTTGAGAAAGTATGCAGCAGTTGCAATAGAAGCAATTTTAGTTTTACCAAATGGTAGTTTCTCTAGTAGTTTTTTGATCTTCCAGACCATAGTGTAGAAGACAGAAGGATATGCCTTCTTTTCTTCTGATGTGGTTAACTGAGATCTCTTCTTGAGAATGTCACCATTTTTATTGATGATGCCTAGTTTATAGGCTTCTGTTTTATCGAAAGGAACGACTAACAGTTGAATAAACTTATATGCAATAAAGATGTCGAGTGCGGTTCCTGCTAATCCCATTAAATTTCTCTCAGTACGTTTGCAATTTCTTGATCTATAGGTATTGAAACTATGTCCACTTCTGGTAACTTTTCAGGTAGAAAATTTAAATACACAAATAATGTTTTCAACACATCATGTAATTCTACTTCTAGACTGTAAAACATCAATCTAGGTGCCATTTTACCAAATACATTATTCAGTATTATGATATGATTTAGTAACAATCTCTCGCGCAGAATACCGTGGACTTTATACTTTTTTGCCAACCTCTTGACATATTTTATGCGGTTGAGGTCTTCGTAAAACTCTTCAGTACTCTGACATGTCGGATTGTCATATGACTTCATAGCATATAACAGAAAATTTTCATCATCTATAGGTTCATCAAATTTCATAATAAAGTAATTATCTCAATATGTTCAAACACGATCTCTCTTCATGTATCTATCCAATGCTCTTTCACTTCTTTTATTTAAAGATCTAGAACCCTTAACATCACCCTTGCTTGCTTTGTCTAAGGAACGGTCAGCAAGACTCATTCCCTTATCTAATGCTCTTTCAGCACCTCTGGATTTTGCAGCTCTAATTTTTGGATGGTTTGGATTCTTGGGAAGTTTGAGTTCGTCGATGTCTTCGACTTCTTCTTCGGAGACTGACTCTCGGGTGTCGAGACCGGTTGGAACAATCTGTGCATCGACATGGAACATGCCGTCACCTGTCTCAGAGAACTCTACGTCCATCTGAAGACCGTGGCCTAGTTTCTCGACGATACCATCACTGGTCTCAAACTCGTTGTGTGGGGTCTGTGGCGTCTTGCCAAAGGATCCACCGAAGAGAGTGACGGGGAATGATCCTTCGCCTGCTGATTCCTGCGTTACATTGATATCAAGACCAAGTGTATTTAATTTCGCACGAAGTTCAACGACGGCTTGTCTTGGGTCAAAGTAGGACTTCGCAGTGAAGTTCTCGATGAATTGATTTAGTCTTTGGAGGTTCTCTGGGTTGCCAATGTTGTGAATATCATATGAACCAGAACCGAGTGAATCGAGTTCACTACCATAAGTATAAATTGCACCGTAATCCTCTGCGAGTTGGTTAGTTAAGTTCTTAAAACTTTTCATCCTTCTTCTCCAGTTGTGTCATTCAACGAACTCATAGCTGCGTTGAAAAAAGTGTTTGCTTGTGCGCCATTTAACATCTGATCACCGGCGGCTTTAATCATATGGTCATTGAAGATTTTGGTTCGGTCTTCGACTGTGTGGGCATCTCTTGCATCGACACCGGCCTGCTTTGCTGCTGCCTGTAATTGATCGGAGATGTCTGCACCAACGCGGCCGCCCGCTAATACTTTAGCAATATCGCTGACTACGTTCTTGTACTTTGGATCATTAAAATTATTCATTGGGTGTATCCTTTTTATACTTTTTCAGGAGTTTGGATGTACCCTCTTCTCCTGCACCATGTTCTTCTTTATATGTATGTGATTCATTGGCTCCGCGAAGACTCTTGACCCTCTCCATCTCTTTTTTACGCATCTTAGGAAGGATTTTCTTGACGATCTTCGCAATCACCTTGGACTTCTTCTTTAGTTGTTTCTCCACACGTTCTCTTTCACTAACAGATAAGGAGTTCCAATCACGATTCTTTATTAGTTTTTTCTTTATCTTGTTTCTTGCTTCTTTTTGTGCCATCTTCTTGATACCAGCCGTGTTCTTGACCAGTTTCTTTTTTCTTTCTTTTGCTCTTGTTCTTTTCTTTGCAGTTCTTTTCGCTGCTCTCGAAATATTTCGTCTACCCTGAAGAGAAATCTCATAAATCTCCTCTGGGTTCTCTTCGAAATCAAATTCAATATCTTCATTGATGGACATATGCCTTTTTAGATCATTATACATTCGAATTGCGTCACTTCGTGACATCTTACTCGGTACACCTTCAAGAAAAGAATCCATATCGTTTCCTGCGACAAATCCTCGCATCTTAGATGCAGACATACCAGATACACCGTCCGCATCTGGATCTCTCTGACCGGCTGAGACTACTTTGAAGTTGTCAAATTCATAGGAGAGTTTCTTGTCTTTGTGGTTGATATATCGCCGAATGCCTCTGTCGAACTCTTTGACACGATCAGAACCAACTACGAGGATTACATCTTTATATCCGTCGTTGCTTAACTTCTTGAGTGCATGAAACACTGTAACGACTGATGGATCTTCTATGACATTTGTGCCTTTGAACCCCTTACGAAGATACTTGATCTTCTTCGCATATGGTAGAGGGTTCTTCTTTGCATCGTTTGATAGAGATGTGTAAATTCGATGTTCTGTTCCACCTGCAACACGTTTCACTTTGTCTATGAGTTTCTCATGACCGTTGGTTGGTGGATTGAATCTACCGAATGTTAGTACGACTGATTTAGACATATACGATCTCCTATTCTATATTTATAAAAAAAGGGAGAGAACCTTGCGATTCTCTCCCTTTACGAAGTTCAAATTCATGCTGACCAGTTTTTGGCAGCCGTGAAGTTCTGTTTAGAGAACTCAAGACGATCAACCAGCTTCAGAGTTGTACCCTTCTTAAATTTATCGATGGCTACAAATCCCTCTGGAGCGGTAACACGATAACCGTCATTTGTCGCAACAAATGTACCAATATCTTTAACCGTCTCGAGCTTACGAACAATTTTAATCTTCAGACTAATCAAGTCTAAGTAGAGGACGAATGCTTTATCTATTTTACTCTTATTCTTAGTTAGATAAGAAATGAGTTTGTCTTTCACGGCCATTTTCCTTGCTTTGGCTTTCTCAGTCTTCAGATTGTTAATAGAGGCCTGCATTTTGTCGTTCATGTAGTTTATGAACTCCTCCGCAGCGCCCGGCAAGGCTCCCTGCCTCACCTTTGAGTTTATGAATATTTTAAGTTCCGCAACAATGTCTTTCTGAGCAGCGAATGAATTGAGGAAAGACTTAGAGCTGTTTAACTTACGTCTTATTTGTTTTATTTTATTGTCTATTTCCGCGGCCTCTTGCTTCGTGAAGGTTGCACTTCCCGAAACATCTTTAAACGTGGCATCATCGAACCAGACTTCCCTAGACCTTTTTAGCGCAGAAATCTGCGGGTTGAATGACGCCTTAAGGTTTTCTATTGAGTTACCCCGATATACCGTATGAAATACGATCCCCATTTTAGCTGATTTGATTGTTTTAGCCAGATCAGATCCCACGGGTATAGCGTAAACGATTGTATTCGGTTGGAATGTTAAGTATTTCGATCCATCAATCTCTACCTCCTGTAAGTCTGAACTAGTAAACATAAGGTCGCCTTGAAGAATAGTGTCAATACCAAGTTTCTTCATATACTTCAATGCGATTTTTAGTTTTTCTGCTAGACCCGGTGCGCTCGCATGATTTTTATCAATGTCTGCATTCGTATAATTTACTTTCGGAGTCTTATTGAAAAGACCCTTACTGGACACGAAGAACTTACCGGTCTGAGGATGTTTGCCTGCAAATATAGCAGGGGCGCCGTCCCACTTTACAGTGATATCTACTCGCCCCTGGCTGTGACCCTTTAGATCATCAGCAATTGATTTTGTTATGTCGAGTGCTTGTACGCCACCGTCGTATCCCACATTTAGGATCGAGTCTTCGAAATGTTCCATGTGAACATTTTTGGCTTCACTTAGGAATGTTTGAAAGGACTTCATTTAAAACTGGCCTCGATTCATAGTATTTATCTATTGCCAGTTTTAGGGGAGCTACATAATTGATCGGTTTTTCAACAAAATTCTGCACATTTCCCTCTTCTGAGGATACCATAATCACGATCTGATCAATCGTTTGTCCCGTTAACTCTTTCCACATGATAGAGTATGCGGTGGCTTGCATGAAATATTCTTTGATATCTTTCTTGCGTTTGTCTCGGGTACTACCCTTGAAATCGATTACTGACGTTACACCATCGAACTCTGCGATACAGTCTACACGACCTGCCAGACGCAGGAGATCACTGTATAACGGGACTTCTTGTGCAATGACGTTGTTGACATGTCTGTCTAAGTGTGGCTTCAATTGAATGAAAAGACCGGTGGGATTCACAACCTCTTCGTTGTTGATATAATCTTCAACCAACTGGTGAACTTTGTTACCACGACGAAGAACCCTCTTGGATTCTTCTGGATTATCTCTTCTCCACTGTGCGAAGAACTTGTTCTTTTCGTGACCCACAACAGTGGTAACAGAGGGATAACTCACACCGTTATCTCTCTTGTACATTCTACCTTTTTCAGTTGTGGTTGCGTTTAGTTCTTCGAGAACTGGACTGTCTACATGATTAAACATAATAAAACCTTTCACATATTATACACTATTTATCTCATTTGTCAAGTTTTCTCGACCGATTTGTGGACATATTCATAGGTTTTAGGTTGGATAGTTTCATGTTACGGGGGTTGCCGTCCTTGTGGTGAATGTCTTTACCGTCACCGACAGACGCCTTCCCTGCCTTAATTGCATTTCTACGAGACTGAACCCTACCTGCTCTACGAAGGATTTGTTCAGGTTGACCCTGATACTTGTCGTATTCATCACGGTAGTTACGTTTCCAAGCTTCGAATGATAACATCATTTCTTCTTGGATCCGTCTGGGTTTCTGTGGGACTTGTAACCTTTGTTCTTCATCCACCAAGCAAGAGCCCACGGGTTCTTCTTCTTGCCTTTGTCCAACTCCTTGTGCTTCTTCATGGCCTTTACTGTGCCTTCGAAGCCAGGAGGGGAAACTTCATTGATATATCGAATAAAACTTTTCATTACTTCATTTTTCTCTTGCTAACTCGGTTGAGTGCAAGACCAGAAACGAATTTGATCTTTGCGGTTGAGAGTTGCTTCAGTTTTGCGTCATCTAGTTTATCAAGAAACGCAGTGAGTTTGCCGTATGTTGGTTGTGATGGGTCAACAGTCTTGATCTTCGAGTATTGTGCTCGAATTTGATCAAGTTGTGACTTACTAAACACGGCTTCATCGATTGACTCTTCCTTGACTAGTTTCTTAATCATCTTGGCATTACCCTTGACCTCTACACTACCGAGGTTCTGTGGTCTACCATCATTTACGACGACATGTAGTTGTCCATCTTTTTCGTAGAACTTGCGACCAAACTTCTTGTCTTTGCCGAGGTATTTCATCTCATCAACCTGTTCGACTGACTCAGTTTTAGGTACACAATTAGGAACAACTTTTCCGCCCTTCATCTTTGTACCTCGTTGAACATGACTATCCCAACATGCCTCTTGAACATCCTCACCCATTCTACTGCGGTAGTCATCACCAGCGATCTTACGCATATCGACATCTGTCTTTGCTTTAACTATGCCTCGTTGACGCTTTCGTAACTTACGCATCTCACCCTTGTCCGCAGACATGTGACTTGGTTTGTCTGCCATTCGAGTGACACGATCGGTGTTGTCCTTCTGCGACTTCTTAATGTAGGACTTCATGGTCTTGGTGTCGAGTTCATCAACCTGCTCGACATCTTCGTATTGACGAGCGACGAGTCTCTTGGTTGCACCATCAATACCCTTCATTCTTTTCTTTACCTGTCGAACGCCTGCTTCTCGTTCGGATGGGGTTTCACCCTCGAACCCTGTGTCTCTACCGCTTCGTTCACTCTTCTTAGCCTTATCCTTGTAACTCATGAGAGTGGACTTCTTGAGTTCATCAACCTGTTCGGTATCTTCTTTTCTATATTTACCTGTATATACGACATGGTTGCCGTCGTTATCTTTTTCAACACTACCTTGTGGGTATTTCCTTCTTAATTTGGAAACCTGATCACTGGATAATTTTGTATTGGTGTAACCAACTTTTTGTCCAGTATTATCGTGATCAAATTGCTGGATAACTTCATCAACCTGTTCGACATCTTCACTTGCGAGTCGTTTTGAGACCGCTCTCTCTTCGGGACTGGAATCAGCCCTACGTCTTAGTCTTGATCTTGCATCGAGACGAGAAAGGGCACCACTTACACCGTCCGTTCTTTTTCCTCTTTTGTCGGGGTTAGTATTTTGTTTCGCCTTGCCAACGTAGGAACGAAGGGTGTCTGACGAGATTTCATCAACCTGTTCGACATCTTCCTTGACTTTAGGTTTGTCGTGTCCGTAACCCTTCTCTTTCATGTCGAGATGATCTTGGTAGGTTTCTGCCTTGTAACCCTTGCCAGTTTTGGGATCATACATCATATGAGGTTTAAAGTCTTCCTTGAATACTCTCTTCATGCGAGGGCCTTCGTCGGTTCGTAGTATTTTACCACCATACTTCTTCATGATTTTTGCCATCTGCTGATGCGCCCGTGTTGGACTACCGACACCTGCTCCTGCTGGACCTTCTGTTCTGACCTTACCATCACTGGTTCCAGTCGAAGATCCTAATCTTTTCTGTGAGATTTCTCGCATGAACTTCTGTGCAGTTTCTTTGTCTGCGAATTGAAACTCAAAGGATTCCGTTAGTTCGACATCTTCCTTGAAGGTGCCGCGAATAGTTCCTTTTCTGTCCTCAATACCGATAGTAACATTAACACCGACTTCCTTACGCATCATCTTGACGATGGCGGGAAGCATGTTTCGCATCTTGGTGTTCTCTTGCTTGATTACCTTATTGTTCTTGATGGCAACAACGGTGAAAGGACCGTCCATGTCGGTTAGACCCTTGACGATATCCTTAGACTTTGCCTCTTCGAGTTCAACGGATTCGGTAAGACCGTGTTTATCTGCAAACTTCATTGCTCCGTCGGCTGATGGATGTGATCCGTGGTACGAGAACATTTTTATTGCTCCTCGTTTTGGATCACTGATACACGCCATGACATATTTGTCATCTTCTCTGCCTGCCTTGGGATTTTCAAGAACTGCAAAGATGCTTTTGCCACCAAGATAACTTGGAGCTGACTTTACGACTTTCATCTTACCACCCTCGATCATTTTCTTTGTCTCTGGTGATGGTGATACATCAACATCA
>Ga0181377_1000878_pt1 | contig 10454 bp, 4 predicted proteins | sample LowvirmetaG_9_FD_130160 | JGI IMG/M metagenome (GOLD analysis project Ga0181377, IMG submission 130160) | Marine viral communities from the Subarctic Pacific Ocean - Lowphox_13 viral metaG | ecosystem: Environmental > Aquatic > Marine > Oceanic | place: Subarctic Pacific Ocean | collected 2015-12-10
AAATAATTTCTTTTCGTACCATTGCGGGAGTGGCGCTGCACCAAGCGGCCCAGCTCCCGCATCACATTTAATGACCGAGGGAATGATGATAATTGACAACATAGTTATTGATTGAACCCTTAATAGGAGAACAAGCGATGGCGACGTTTCAAAGCACCTCGAACCCAACGCCTTTTGCAGCTTTTGATGATGAGAAAGATTTCATTATCGATGCAAATGCGATGGTCACGTTTGTTAAAAGAAAGTTAGGTGATGACATTTTAAGTGTCGAGTTGACCAACAAGCAAGTGTGGATGTCTTTTGAAGAAGCCTCACTAGAATATGGTCGTATAGTTAATGAGTACCAAGCGAAATCACAATTAGGGAACTTATTGGGGAATGACTTAAATATTCCTACAAATGATGCAGATACAAGAGACGGTGGCCCTTCCGGCGCAGAGGGCAAGTTTCCTCGAGAAACTCTAGAGTTCCTTGCTAGAAAAGCAGAACCTTATTCATCACATGCCGCAGTGGGTGGCTCATACAATGTTTATTCAGGGTCTATTGACTTAGTGAATGGCCAACAAGACTACGACATCTACACAGATATGAAGGTGAATGTTGACGGAACAGAAGTACTTGCTGCTTCTCAATTTCCTAATAAAAAATTGCGAGTGTATGATGTCATGCATTTCTCACCACAAGCCGCGTATAGATTCTTTGATACGACATCAGCGATCAATTATCTGAATAACGAGTTTGCATTCGAATCATTCACTCCGGAAACCGTGTTTTACGTTCTGCCCGTATTTGAAGACTTGCTACGTGCACAGCAAATGGATATATCCAACAGAGTAAGAAGGTCTAATCACTCGTATGAATTAATAGGATCAAAGATTCGCATCATGCCAAAGCCTACTGTAGAAACAACTGGTTCAAAAAAGTTATTTATTAGGTTTGCACCTCCTACAGATGGTCTTAATCCAGACCTTGCAGATGACTCGATTGATGGAGTCAGTGGCATGCATAATATGCCTTATAGTGACATCGCATATGCTTCTATCAACTCTATGGGAAGACAGTGGATCCGACAGTATACTTTCGCACTGAGTAAAGAAGTGCTCGGTTTGGTGCGATCTAAGTTTGGCTCGATTCCTATACCGAATGGAGATCTTCAGTTGAATGGTAGTGATCTCCTATCGCAGGCACAAGGTGAAAAAGAAAAGTTAATTACTAGTCTTAGAGAAATGTTAGATTCTTTGACATATGATAAACTATTAGAGGGCCAAGCCACAGAAGTAGCAAGCATGCAAACAATTTTAAAAGCAGTTCCAATCCCGTTAGGCAAGTGTATCACAATAGGATAGGAGACTCCAGATGGCTAGATTATTCATAACACCCAGAGAAATTGATTTTATTTCTGACATTGCAAAGGAAATAACGAAAGATGTTATTGGTGACGTAATATATTATTACAAAGTTAGAGAAGATATATCGGAGACTCATGACATATACGAAGAAGCACCAGAAAAAATATTCAATGCGCCAATTGAGATAGATGCCAGAATACAGTGGAACCCCAAAGAAGTGAAAACTGATCGTTTTGGGATGGAAGGGATATATAATGTTGAAGTTTATATCCACTATAGAGACATGATTGACAGAGGTGTGAAATTGTTAGAAGGAGATTATTTCTCTTATGGTGATAACTTTTTTGAGATCACTTCTATCGTGTATGACAAAGTCATCTTTGGTCAAGTAGAACACATCAGCGGTTTCACAGTGAAAGGAAAACAAGCAAGAAAAGGACAAATAAACAAAAAGCCAATAGGCCCTACAGAAGAAATATACTTAGATGATGATGCAATAAAAGACGAGTTCACACAACAAAGGGGCGATGCCACAAAAGGCGATGTCAGAGAACTAGTTAAACAAGGCAAAGTCGAAAACACTTTGCATACATCACAGCAAGTTAAAAAAGATTCAACATCTTCTTCTTTCTATGGAGATGAATCATGAGTACAAAATGGAAAGTTAAACCGTATCTAACTACAGGAGGAGTCCAAACAGGTCTAGAAGGAATCGATATTCCAGAAGATTTTGAAATGCCTTCTTGTGGGATTGAGGACGTAGATAGAGCGCTATTCAAGTTATTCAATGAGGATCTTCCATTGTACTTCACTAGAGAGGGCACAATGAAAAGAATCCCTTGCGTTTTTGCTGGTGGAGAAAGAGCGGTTATACTCAGGCGAAAAGAGCCTTTGAGGGATAGACAGGGAGCCATTATACTGCCTTTGGTTTCTATTCTGAGAAGTGGCCTAGACCAATCGACAGAAAGTAAAGCAATTGGGACAGGAACAGGCTCATTGACATTAAGAAAGAAAATAGCGCCAGAAGATAGGGTCTATAAAAAATTAGTGAATGCAAACGGCTTGCAAAACCAAGATGGAACAGTTGCAGTATCTAAAAATTCAGATACATCACTTGGTCTTACGAACACTAATGTGTTTGAAATTATCACAATGCCTAATCCAAAGTTTTTCAAAGCAACTTATGAGATCACTTTTTGGGCACAATATCTGCAAGAAATGAACAACATCATAGAAGCGTTTATCACTTCTTACAATAATCAGGTTGCAAGAAGCTTTAAGATAGAAACAGACAAAGGATATTGGTTTGTTGCAACAGTTGAGTCTGGTTTAAGCAATTCTAATAATTTTGATGGATATTTAGACGAAGAAAGAGTAATCAGAACGTCAGTGAACATAGAAGTTACTGGATATGTAATAAATCCATCTTTTCCCGGTGCACCAAAACCTTTTCGAAGATATGTTAGTGCGCCAAAAGTACAGTTCGAGACAAAAGTTGAAAAGCCAGTATACATAGCTAGTTCGAAAGTGCCATCCGGCGATCCAGAAGACTATGTCTATGATGACTTTCTCACTGAGAGACAACCTTTGCCAGGTAAAGGAGTCGCTTCTGTGAGTCATGGAGAACAAGAATTTTCCGTTAATATTGGTGGAGAAATTAGAGACAGCACACAAGAAAGTTTGAAAACAATAAAAAATAACCCAGTGAATATCAAGAAATCAACGTCAGTTGAACTCATTGATCCTTTCACAGACAAAGCTTCGAAAGCGACAATAAAGTCAAAAAATCTTTCGAAGGGCGAAACAGTATACATATTAATTGATACTTTGGACTAATACCTACATAATTATCAACAGAATTATAACAAGGAGACCTATAATGGCTGAAAACACTTTCAAATCACCCGGCTTTTTCGAGCAAGAGATTGAGCTGACTGCAGAAAAGCAGCAGCCAACGGGAGTACCAGCGGGCATCATTGGCGCCGCTCAAATGGGGCCAGCTTTTGTCCCTTTAACTTTAGGAACATTCAATGATTTCGAAAACCGATTCGGATCTTTGACCCCAGAAAAATTTGCACCATATGCAGTGAGAGAATGGTTAAAAAACCGGCAATCAGTTACTTTTATGAGAGTGCTTGGTGCTGGCGCAAATTCATCTTCTGCAGATTTTACGAATACCAAGTCTTACGGCTTCACAAAGAATGCAGGGTTTAAAATAACTCCATCAGCTGCTGGCAATAAAATAGGGTCTACTCAGTTCTTGGCAGCCACCCATGTATTGTCTGCTAATTCAGATGTTGGTTTTCCAATTTTTACTGACAATCAATCGTTCGCAGATATGAGAGAAGTTTCTACCGATGGAGCTGCAGCTGCAGATGATATTAAGTTGATTAGAGCGATGATCCTTAATACATCCGGCTCTTACTTCCAAGTTCAGCAATCTGCTGGTGATACTGGGGCTGTTAAATGTACGCCAAATTCGGACGGAACTTTTTCTATGAAACTACTGATCGATAGTTCCACTGATTATTCATGGGGTCGTGATGATCCCTCAATCGCCGATGCAAACAGAGAGTTTGAAGTTTCTTTAGACCCAGACAACACAAAATACATCGGAAAAGTGCTCAACACTGATCCAAAGAAATTCCAAGACGAAGGCCACTTGCTTTGGCTCGATTTTGCAGTTGAAAATGAAATTGCACCTCTAAAAATAGATACAGACACAGTATGTTTGCAAACTGGCGATCTTACTGCTTCTTCTTTTGCAGGTGATTATCCAACAGCTCAGGGCGTAACAACTCATAACGAAGCGTTTGGCTTGTTCAATGCTAGATATCAGTCGCCAAAAACAACCGCGTATATCTCTCAACCTTTTGGTAGTGTAGAATACAACTTGTTTCACTTTGAATGTTTATCCGACGGCCATGTTGCTAATAACAATTTCAAGATCAGTATTGCTAACATTAAGAGATCAGCTGATCCTAATTACAAATACGGTACATTTGATGTGTTAGTAAGAAGATATGGGGATTCTGATTTTCAACCTCAAGTTTTAGAAAGATTCGTTGGATGTAATTTAGATCCAAATTCTGAAAGCTTTGTTGCAAGAAAAATTGGTGATAAGAAAGTTGTATACAACTTTGATGCTGATTTGGAAGAAGAAAGAAGATTGGTAATCTCTGGTAGATATCCTAATGTGTCTTTAAATATTCGAATCGTAATGGACGAAAGCATCTATAAAGACCAAGTACCTTCTGAGTCTTTGCCTTTTGGATTCCATGGAATCCCAACTCTGGCACTTAAAGGAAAACTTGACGGAACAACAAGCACCTTAGCTAATGAATCTATTATTCCTCCTATGCCTTTCACATTCAAGGCTACAAAAGGCGCTGTAAAATCTTCCGATTATACACTCGTTGGAGAAGCTGGAAATAACGAAAGAGCAGATGCAAGAATCTATTGGGGAGTTAAAACAACTCGAATAGAATCATCAGCTGTGGCTGGTTCTAGTTCTGTATTGCAGTCTAACTTAAGTAATAGAGCATCTAAATTAGTCAAGGCATACACTAAGTTCATGGGAATTGCTGGTGGATCTAGTGCTTCTGGTATTTTCCATACGGGTGCAAGTGCTGATACTTTCAATGACAATAAGTTTACTCTTGCAAGAGTCGCTTTGAATACTTCTCCAGGTGCTGCACCCGGAAGTGCTTCAACAGAGATGAAAAGTGCATGTTACATCAGAACAGGTGGTATCGATGCAACAGACTACCACGTGAAAGACACATATACTATTGCAACAAAGAGACAAACTTTTGCAACGTTAGTGCATGGAGAAACCGTCAATGACTTTAATAAGTTTTCAAAATATACTAAATTCACAAATGTTTTCTATGGTGGCTGGGACGGATTGAACATTCTAGATCCTGACATTGAAGATCTTAATGACAAATCAGCATCAACAGAAGGTTCTGGAGCTCCAGCGACCACTGGAAAAGCTGCATCTTCTATCACAGGTGGTTTAGGACTTAAAGGTACCAACGATGGAACTATGATGGGAAAAGGAAAAGACAACAATGTTGTTTCTTCTTACAGGCAAGCAATTAAAATCATGACAGATCCAATGACTGTTCGCACGAATATCTTGTCAGTGCCTGGAATTAGAGATCCATATGTTGCAGACTATGCTGCTGGTAACTGTAGAGATTACTCTATGGCCATGTTTGTAATGGATATTCCTAACTACAATGGCTCTGATGAGAGAATATTTGATACCGGTTCTCGACCCGATGTTGAATATACTTCGAACAACTTCGAAGGAAGAGTAATTGACAACAACTACTGTGCTTCTTATTTCCCAGATGTGTATATTACTGATCCTATCAATAACAGAAGAGTTCTTGTGCCAGCGTCAGTAGCGGCTCTTGGTGCTCTTTCATACAACGACAACGTAAGTTATCCATGGTTTGCACCTGCAGGATTCAACAGAGGCGCTCTCGACTTTGTAGAGAACACTCGTACTCGACTATCTGTAAGTGACCGAGATGATTTATATGAACGAAGAATTAATCCTATTGCAAACTTCCCGAATGGTGGTTTTGTGATCTTTGGCCAGAAAACAATGCAGATCAGCAAGAGTGCTTTGGACAGAGTTAATGTTCGAAGACTTTTGTTGGAAGTTAAGAGGCAAGTAGTTGAAGTTGCAAATGTTGTGTTGTTCGAACAGAATACACCTCAGACAAGAGCAAGGTTTGTGAATCTTGTACAGCCTAGACTTGCAATGATTCAAGCTCAAGCAGGAATTGAGCAATTTAGAGTTATTTGCGATGACACAAATAATACTCCTGCAGATGCAGAAGAGAATAAATTAAATGGTAAGATCGTAGTTATTCCAACACGGACAATCGAGTTTATTGCGGTAGACTTTATTATTACTAATAGCGGAGTTTCTTTCGAATAAGATACTTATCCATAATGAATATAACAATAATTTTTAGGAGCTAAAAAATGGCAGAAAGAATTTTAAGAAGTCCAGGAGTCACTACGAGAGAATTAGATCTCTCGGCGCCTGGTCGAGTACGTCCGCAAGGAGTCCCCGCAGGGATTATTGGTACTGCTCAAAAAGGACCTGCTTTCGTACCCATCATGTTCGCTACGCTGAACGATTTCACTTCTCTCTTTGGAGAAACAGAAGGAAAGCGTTTTGGGCCAATGGCGGTTAGAGAATGGATGTCGAATGCAAGAAGTGGATTGTACTTAAGGGTACTCGGAATCGGAGATGGTAAAAAATCTGATCCAAACAACGTAGTTAGCAAAGCTGGTTTCATTGTAGGACAGAACATGCGGGATAAGGATAATACAGCAGCTTCACAAGCATTGTCTAGTCCAAATACGTATGCGGTGCAAGAAACTGATGGGAGTGCACATAGACCAGTTAAGAACCCTTATGCTGGCGCAGCAGTCGATGATTCGATAACGCCTAGTAGTGTTACACACGTCAAACAAGTTGCTCAAGCTTACGGTGTTGTGACAATAACTGTAACTGAATCAACTTTTAGTCTCGATGATTATGATGGTATTCTTATATCTGGTGCAGACAAGGATGGAACCAAATATGCTTGGTACCTTGATGGTGAGGCGTCTAATACGCACACTGTTGCTTCTCTAGAAATCAAAAATGCTGGTGGATATGTTGTTCATACATTGCCAGCTGGAACTACTGGAGCTATCGTAGATCTTACAGGTGATGCAAGTAAAGCAGACATTGCGGCTTCTATACAAGCAGCGACGTCTGGTGCAGGATTTGGTATCGGTGGTTCAGGCGATGATGCTGTTTTCACTGGGGCTGCATACGGTACAATCTCGAACTTCACTATCTCTAAGGTAACTGGATCAACAGCTGATACTTCGTTGGTGACACCTGTTCTAACGGATGCTGGCGCCATAACGGTTGCACATACGGCATTTTCTCAGGAACTTGTATTTGATGAATCGGTTCTTCCTTCTGCAGGTTCTACAATTAAAATACATGATGGACAAGGGGAATCAGTTGAGCTCACTTTAACAACTGCAGCCGTAAAAGGAAGTGCACTCGGTGCAAAAGATATAGATCTTACTGCGTACTCGACACCAGCACTGTTAGTTGCAGCTGTGTATGATTATCTAAAAGGGAGTTCTCCTGGCACAACAACTCTCGTAGATGATGGTTTACAGATGGCTGCAGCACAACAAATCGCTGCAGTAAGTAACACTGGTTGGTCTTCCGGGTCTGCAGATGGTTTGCTAGCAACTCAGCGTATGTCGGTACAAGCTTTCAGCCCTGCTTCAGGAACAGCCGGAAACCAATTAAAATTAATAATTTCCCAACACTCTTCTGCGGCTGGCACTACACCTCTTGGTGATGGTGCTACAGGCCTAGGAACAAAAGTTGTGGAAAATAATCCTGCAGGTCCACTTGGAAGAACTTACTTTTTGTCTGTTGAATCTCATGCAGCTACAGGCGCTGATGTTAATGGAATTACTCACTACAATGACTACCTTCCACTGGCTGCCTCAGATATAGCTGCTCCAGGTGTTACTGTTGCAGGCTATGAGAACTTGTTAAGAGGTGTATTGATGTTTCCTTCTGGTGTAATTCCAGGAATTAATTCAACCAGCACTCCATTCGTTGTAACTGATTTACCTACTGCGGCGTTTGGAACGTATGCTACTGGTAAAGACTTAGGTGCAAACGATCATAGAGGAAACGTCTCGTCCAATGGAGACTTTGAAATTGCTCTAAACGGATTCAGCAACTCTGCTTATGATTCTGTTCTCAAAGCTTCATTTGATACAACTTCGCCAATATATCTTTCCAAAGTGTTCAACACTGATCCTACAAAAATTCAAGAAAAGGGTCACTACTTGTATGCTCACTATGATGTTCCTGATAACTTAGCTCAATGGCGATCGCATGCTGATGCTGCAATTCTTAAGTCTGGGCATCTTAATGTTACAGATTGGACTGGTACAACTCATCAATCTGTTGCGGAGACTGGTAGTAACTACACTCCTCTGTTCGAAGATTGGCAAGCTCGGTTCGAACATGCATTCACTCCATGGATCATGTCTCAAGAATTGGGGAATGCTCCGAAGAAGCTTTTTAAATTCCACATGCTGGATGCAGGAACTTCCGGATGGAATAAAGTAAAAATATCAATAGCCAATATTTCAAAGTCAACAGATCTTTCTTCTGACTATGGTTCATTCGATGTTATTATCCGAGATGCATCAGACACTGACATGGACATTACTGTTCTTCAACAATTTAGATCTGTTAACTTGAACCCAAGTTCTGATAGATACATCGCAAGAGTAATTGGTGATCAAAACACTTTCTTTGAGTTTGAGAAAGATGATGGGAAACAAAAGCTTGTCACAGAAGGCTTGTATCCAAACAATTCGCAATATGTCAGAGTTGAAGTCAATGATCAAATCGAATCCGGTATGATGGAAGCAACTGCTCTACCGATTGGTTTTGCTGGAAAGCACCACTTAGTTATTGATGGTAAAGCATTGGCACCCGACCAAGGAACTGCGACGTATGCTGACATGGTTGAACCACCAATGCCTTTCAGAAAAGATATGTCGATTGGCTCAGGTGACACGAAAGTCGTGGATTCTAGGTTCTATTGGGGTCTTTTTAATCAAAACATAACTGATAAATCTAAAAGAAATCAATCAACAGGTGTTACATCTCTTGTAGCTAATCTTACTAAATGGTATCCATCTCTGGGTTCTAACAAGGCTTGGGTTGGAGACAACAAAAATGCTATTGCTGGAACAGGTAGTGCATCCTTAGATGCTGATGTATATAATTCAAACTATTTCTCTCTAGAGAAACTCTGGGTAAAATGTTTGAGTTCTGATACTACAAAAGCTGTTGATCCTACAATGTGGCATGAAGCTGTATATATTAGAGATGGCAATGCAAGTGGCCTTGTTGCAGCAGGTGCAACAGGTGTATATTTTGAAGATGCAAATGGTAGCTTCAAGAGCTCAGGTTATAGGTATTTAGATGTATCTAAAGACTTTGGTTCTACTGCTTCGAAGAAATTCTATAAATTCACAGTGCCAATGCAAGGCGGATGGGATGGTTTGGACGTCTTCGATCAAGATAAATCAGAAATGGCATCATTGAGTTCATTCAGAGAAATGGATTCAAATTCTTCTTCATTGCTTGGTGGACCTGAAGGCCCAACCACTGCGGCTTTCCGAAAGGGTTTAGACATTCTTGCTGAAAAATCTGATGTTGACATTCAAATTCTTGCTACACCTGGAATGCGAACTGCCGGTATTACTGATTACGCAATCGACAAAACAGAAGATAGATTCGATGCCTTGTATATCATGGACATGCCTGTTTACGATACATCTGATAAGTTGGTTACAACTGCTTCACAAGAAGCTTCTGTATCCAATACAGCTCAGAATCTGTCTAACAGAAACCTGGATACATCTTTTGCAGCTACTTACTTTCCAGATCTTGTAATTCAGGATGGTTCAAACAATGTTGTTGCTCCTCCTTCCGTTGCAGTTCTTGGAGCTTTGTCTCTTAATGACTCTGTAGCTCATCCATGGTATGCTCCTGCAGGTTTTGCTCGTGGTGCTTTGTCATCCACTATCGAAACTGCTGTCAAGCTTAATAGAACAAACATGGATGTTCTGTATGAGTCTGATATTAATCCAATCACTTCGTTCCCTCAAACAGGTGCCAGTGTGATTGTATTTGGACAGAAGACAATGTTGCAAGCTCAATCTTCATTGGATAGAGTGAATGTGAGAAGACTTCTTATTGATGTGAGAAGAAAAGTTAGAACCGTTGCTAATACGATTCTATTCGAACCAAACCGAGAAGCAACACTTGCAAGGTTCAGTTCGTTGGTTAACCCGATACTGGGTCGAATCCAGCAACAACAAGGTTTGGATCGTTACAAAGTTGTGATTGATACAACGACAACAACCCAACAAGATGTAGAAAACAACACAATCCGTGGTAAGATATTCTTGCAGCCTACAAGATCAATTGAGTTCATCTCTTTAGACTTTGTTGTGACCAATGCGGGTGCA
>Ga0181377_1000879_pt1 | contig 10442 bp, 4 predicted proteins | sample LowvirmetaG_9_FD_130160 | JGI IMG/M metagenome (GOLD analysis project Ga0181377, IMG submission 130160) | Marine viral communities from the Subarctic Pacific Ocean - Lowphox_13 viral metaG | ecosystem: Environmental > Aquatic > Marine > Oceanic | place: Subarctic Pacific Ocean | collected 2015-12-10
ATGCATAAATGATACTACGCTTGAGCTCATAAAACCTATTCCACCTGTTTGAAAGTTACTTAGTTCCATATATCTATATATATTTATATATTGTTATTGTATCTTTTTATTTTGAAAGAAACCTTCTATACTAAACCCGTTAATAACTCCATCCTTAATCATCTGCCATACGTTATCGTCTTCTATCTTATACTCTGCCATCCAAGTACCCATAGGTACGTTTAAACCATACATACTAGATTTATCGTCATCTGATTCTTTTATCCAGCTACTAGTCATATGTGCCTTTACTGGCATATCTGGATTGTGTTCTAAGTTAACTATATCTATTAGTTTTTCTTTGATTGCTTTTTCAGCTATAGATCTTACTGTATCTTCACTAAAATATACATAAAAAGGATTACCTTCTGCATCCATTCTCATTATAAGCTTATTAGGAACAAGCATTGGACCTACTACTCTTTTCTTATCTTCGTTTAATCCAAACTTAAACTCTTTAGAAGCTAACTCAGCTTTCTGCATAAACGTTACAGTAACTTTAGCTTTCTTAGGTTTCTTTTGGTATAGATAAACTGCTTTCCAAGAATGTCTACAACCATAAGACCCTTTGTATAGAAATATATTATAGTATTGTGGAAACTCTGGGTTACTACCCTGTATGTTTTGTAAGTCTGCTTTAGACCATAAAGTACCTTTTTTACTTAATGATAACATTCTTCTACAAAACTTTCTAGTCTTTTCATCTAATGGCCCTACGTATTCGTATAATACCTTAGCACCTTTTGTAGTTATAGCATCTGCTTGTTTAGCATCTCCCTTTATTGGTAGTCCTGTAGTTGCAGAAGTAAATACGTTTTTAAAGAATTCTTCTGGTTCTACTCTTTCATAGCCATCTTTACCTAACTTAGCTTCGTTAATCCCTCTATCTGATAGTGTCTTAAAGATGTTCTCTTGTTCTTCTATAGGTAGACTTTCTATAATACTTTCATTAGAGAGAGACACCTTACTTGCTCTTATTCTTTCTAGCTTATTTTTAGCCCATTCTATTCCGGCACGTCCTCCCCAAGCATCAACCATAAGACCTCCGCATCCCTCTGAGTATGGGACATCTTCGTATTGTAAATGTCTAGCAAACGAAGCCATTCTTGCAATAGTATCTTCTGATATGTTTCGTCTGTCAGCAAGCTGATTAGCTCTGGCCCATCCCACACGGGTCCCGCAATCATTGTCTGGATGATCTTCTCTCCACTTAAGGGCTCTTTTAGCGGCATTAGTGGCAGATTCAGGATAGTCATTAAAGGATTCAAATTCATATTCTTGGTCTTCTAAAGGGTTAGCATAATCTGGTAGACTAGATACATCTATATCTAAGTCCATTTCTTTTTGTACCATTACAAATCTACCTCCCATTCCTGGATGATTAACACAGTAATAATAAAGTACTTCTGGTGTAGATGTTTTAGGACAGAAATGTATTTTATCTAATTGATACTCTACTTCGTCAGTTCCTTGACCTAAATAAGCTTTACCTCCGTTATGTATACCGTCAGGAGTTATAGATAATCTCATAGGATGGTCTTGATTTGACTCATCACATTGATCGATACAGTATTTCTTACCTCTCTCTAAGTGTAACTCTGGTAGTAACGTATCGTCTATAACATACTTTTTACCATCGTCTGTTTTAATTACAGAGACATAAAGAGTTTTATACTCGTATTCTTCGTGATGATCTAGTTTTAAAGCATCATAGCATATAGCTGCTGCTTGATCGTCACCATATCCTTCTGACTTTAGTACCGGTATACATCTTGCTATGTAGCTATCTTTACCTTCTCCTGGTAATCTTTCTACAAATTTTTCTTTCATTGCAAGTTTTAGTACTTCAAACTTAATTGTATCTAATACTTCTTTATTGTTAAAAGCAAAGAAATCTAATTCTATTGCTGGTTCTTCTACTAATGCTACTGCATCAAACCCATTAAACTCTTCTAACTTGTCTATTAATAATTCGATTATCCTCATAATATAAATTTTATCCTACCGTTCTTCTTTTATTTATTTTACTATCAGCCTCTTGTGCAGAGGTTACATCTCCTGATAATACAAATGTTCTTATTGCAGGTTGTGCTCCTGAAAATTGTGGTGCTGATGTATCTTCTAAATTAGCTAATCCTTGTGATGGTGCAGATCCTACTTGTACTCCGCCTCCGCCACCACCTCCGGCACCACCGCTTATAGCGGCTATTTGTGACTTAGCATTCTTTCTTGCAGATATAATACTTGCAATTACCCCTCCAATAGTAGCAGCAAATGCAGCAATACCAAAAGGTCCTAATGCAGCTACAAAGGCTCCTAAGGACATAGATGCTTTACCAGTAGCGGCAATACCAGCTAAAGCTATTTCTTGTGCTGTTGCTGTAGCATTAGCTACTTGTTTCTTAGCTATCTGTACCATTTCTATAGCAAACATCTTAGCATTCATTATAGCTTCTAATCCTGCTAAGGTTTGTTTAAGAGTAAATTGATCTCTTTCTGCTTTTATTCTTCTTATCTCTGTTTCTTTTTCTTTCTTTTCTATTCTTTCTAATGCTGCTGCTCTTTCTTGCTCTGTAAGACTAGTATTATTTATTATCTCATCTCTTTCTCTTTGAAGGTTAAGTAACGTTCTTTCGTACTTCTGTTGAGATAACATCTCTATGTTACCAAATGCTTGATTGGCTAAATCAAAAAAGTTATTCCAATTATCTTTATTAGCTAAAGTTTGCTGTAATGCATCATCTAATCCTTTTCTAAATTTAGTTACTACACCATCTTCTCCTAGTAACCCATCCATTACGTCATCGAAATCTTCGTCAATAAATTCTGGTTCAAACTCTTCTTCTACAGTCTTATCAAATGCCTCTACAAACGACATAGCAGCTTCATCACCAAAGTTAGCAAACCATTCCTTTTCTAATTCTACTCTTTCTTTCTCTAAAGTTTCACTTAACTGAATTTGTTTTATTCTTTCGTCAAATGCTTCTTTTCTTTTTCTTGTTTCTTCTGCTATTCTTAGTAGAGTTAATTCATGAGCTTTAGATTCTATATCTTCTGCTTCAGCATCAGTTCTTTTAAGGTTATCTAACTCAGCTATTAAGAGCTCTTCTTGTTTAGCATAAATCTCTTCTTGAGTCGCTCCTCTTGCTTTTAGTATATCTATAGCCTTTTTATTAGAAGAAATTAATTCTTCATTACCTTCTATAATCTTATTGTTAGCTCTCTCTGCTGCATCTGGTAAGATACCAAAGAACTCTAGTACCGGTCTCATTGACTCTATAAGAGTATTGAAGCCGTTTTCTATCTTAGTAATTATAATTCCAAGTAAAGGAAACTTCTTAGCTGCTTTATCTACTCCTTTTATAATATCATCCCAGTAAGCTACAATACTACCTAACGCTACTGCAAATACACCTATACCTGTTGCAATTAAAGCTTGTTTAGTTGTTATACCAAATATTTTAGACTTTATAGTTGCAAAAGATATATTCTTAGCTAATTTACCAAATCCTTCTGATAGATCTATAAATCCTCTTGCTGCAGTTAATGCTGATATAGCTTTTTCTTCAAACTTACCGAATACCTCTGACTCTACTCCTAATAGACCTAAAGTACCTACAGTAGCTTCTAATCCTCCAGCTAAACCTAATACAGCTGCTTGAGATGTTTCAATCTTCTTATCTAAAGTAAATCCTTCGATCTCTCTATTTACGGTCTCTAACTCTGCTGTAAGTTTTTGAGAATCTGCAGATAAGTCTTTAAAAGCTTGACTACCTATTTTAACTTGTTTTAACTCTTCGTTAATTTTAGCTAATTCAGTTTCTAACTCACCTACGGATTTAGTTTGGACCTGTACGTCTATATTTACTACCTCTTTTGCCATATATTATATAAATAGAATTTTAATTATTTAAGGACCTTCACAATTATAGATGTAAATTACGTCTCCTGGATTATCTCCTACTGCATCATTAACTCTTAAGAAGCTATTAACGTCTGTACCCGTAGTTGAACTACTATCGAATGCATAGTATGTATTTGGTGAAGCAACACTACAGCTACTATCCATATATACATGCATTACTCCTCCTCCGTCTAAGTAACCTTGAGTTGGAGGCCATGAACCAGTATAGTCAGTATGTAATACTTGTGCTATTGTTTCACTACAAGCTCCGTTAAATATTGTTTCTAAAGAAGCACTAAAAGGTATACAACTACCAGTATCAGATGGTGTAGAACCTGTTGGACAAGCTTCAGTTGTAAAAGTAAGGTTAGTACCGTATTCTAAACATTCACTAGAAGAAGCATATGCTCTAAAGTTATAATCAGTACTACAAGATAACCAAGTATCTATACTTCCTGTTATAATATTACTCCAGCTCTCTACTACATTAGCTGCACTACCTGTAGCATTTATTTTCTTCTTAACGTTAGTTTCTCCTATCTCAGGACTAGTATCAGTTGAACTAATTACAAATCCTCTCTCTACAACTCCTGATCCTGTATTAGTAGTAGAAGCAAATAAAGTAGATTTATAAGGTCCTTGTACTGAACCACTAACTGTTACTACAGCAGGACAAGCACTAGAAGTTAAAGTAGGATTACCTCTTGAGTCACCATTATATATTGGATTACCACAAGCTTCTTGACTTGAACTTACATATGCTTGGTAATAATAAGTAGTACCAGGATTAAGTCCAGTTAAGTCATAATCGTACTCACCAGCAGAAACACCTGCTACAACGTATTTAGTTGCTCCTTCTTCTATAGTAGGAGTAGTATCTGATGTACTTACTACGAATCCTTTTTCAAGTATACCAGAACCAATAGATGTTACACTACCGGATAATGTCATAGATTGAGATGTTATATTCTGTGCTTCGTAAGTTTCTACTTTAGGACACTCTACTACATCGGTTGCTTCAAAGTAAGAAGGATATAGTCTTAGTAACTCTACTGTAACTACATCTCTACGGGTTAAGTTAAACCCTTTAATTTTATTTATTCGATAAGCAATATTATTTACTAATATTCTATCGTTAAGTTTTATACTTTGATATTCGTAAGGTTCAAAGAATAAATCCATAGTTACTAAAGTAGCATTTTCCCAATAAAGACTACTATAAAAAGTCTTCCAGTATCTTTCGTAATTAGATACACTGTTATTAAGGTTAAAACCTACATCAGTATAAGGTGTATAAGTATTGTTAAATAACAAGTCATTAGTAGAAGAAGATATAACTGGCAAAGCAGCTACGTTAGATAGAGTAGCATAACTACCAGAAATACTTGATTTATTATCTACATCTCCTATTTTTATTACATAAGGATATTGTACTGTATTAGTTACTTTATATCCTATTCTTGGTTTAAAAGCAAATGATCTTATTTGTTTATTCTCAAATCTATATAAATGAGGAAATACTGTATTGTCGTTTACATCTATATCAAAGTCAAACGATTGTGATTCTGGTAAATCTCTTGCTGGTGTACTAGCTACCTGGAAAGGTCCTGATAGTATTACAGGTGCAAAGAAATCACCAATAGTATCTTCTCCTTGTGATATATTATTATCTGCTAATAATCTTAAAGTACCGTACTGATCATTGGGTTGGTTATCTATAGTTATCTTAGAAAATCTATCTACATCATCTGCATTCTTAAGAAACGTCTCTTTAGCTAAGTCATCTACGGTATGGTTTATACCTACTCTTCTAGCTGTATTATATTTTTGAGACCAATCTTTTACTTCACCTTGACCTATCCAATCGTCAAACGTTTCAATAACAATAGTTCTAGAAGAATCTTCTTCCGGTACCATTACAAGATTATATTGTTGCATAAAACCTTGAAGTATATCTAAACTCTTAGTATCAGATTGAAACTGTAAGTTCATCAATAACGTAGTATCTATTACGCTTGGTGGTGCATCACTACAAGCAAATTGAGCGTTACTAAAACTAAAAGCATTACCTCCTGATGTTTTACTAAACGTTACCCATACATCATCTCCTGAGTTAAGGCTATGTTTACCTCCTACTGCTAGACTTATTGTTGGTCCTGAGTCTAATATATTTGTGGTTATACGTGCTGTATCTATTACTGTAGCTGAACTTGGATATATACCTTTATTTAAACTTAAGGTAAACGTTACTATATCTGTTGTACCTAAGAAAGGTTGAGGAAAAGATACATCTGCTCTAAAAATATACTCTCCAGTAGCAGGACATACGTAATGACTCTGTACTGTATTATAAGCACTTTGTGGGTCACTAATTTCAGTTGTAAAGTTAACTTGATCTGAACTTACTACTCCAGTACCAAAGGATTGAGGTACATTTTCTTCTGCTTCAAACGTTGCTACTAAGTCAGGATCTACTACTGGTCCTAATGCATCTTGTCCTTTTGGTAATACATAAGCTTGAGTAAAGTCTGCTGTTTCTGTAAAAGAACCTGTATACCTATAACCTACTTGATCGAAGATTACTGTAAGTAAATCTTTAGCCTTTATAGCAGGTAAGAATTGTATTGGTTCATATGGATGTAAAGCTATATCCCATGCTCTAGAAGTAGATTGATCGAAAGCACTACCAGAAGCAAACGTAGCAAAAGGTAAATTATTAGTATCATTCTGTCCTCCGTACTCTGCTAGTGGATAAAATATACTACCGGATAATAAATTATCATCCCAAGAATCTATAATTGATGCTGAATTAAACGTATGATTGTAAGCACTAAAGTCTGCATTCTTAATTAGTAGACCATTTAATGCTTCTTGAAATTGTAATACTGTGTCTGTTACTTGAACTTTATAATCTATATAACCTTCGTCCGAAGTAATTACCTCCATTAGCTGTAAACGCCCTATTAGAAGCGTCTCTCCGTTTAGTAAAACAGAACACGATATGGTATTATAAAAAGCAGGTACGTCTGTTGCAGAGACAGAGTAGGCATGTTTAAAAAATCTATTGTTTTTACTTGTACCTGGTAAGTTAAATGTTTGAGAACCTACGCCAAATACTTTACCAAACTCTTGACTCTCTACCGTTGACATATCTAGTCTTAAAGGTACATCTACATCTACGTCTAAATCGTATATTGTATCGTCATATGTTACTCTAAGTATTAAATCGTTTATCATCTTAATTACTTATTGAATTTAATTCTCCTCCGTAAGTTACAGAAGCAGAGAAATCATTTATTACGCTTGTTATTTGAGCCTCACTTAAGCTTCCTGTATATAGAAGGAAGTGAGCTAATTTAAAGTTATTGTTACCTTTAGATTGGTAGCTTGCTCCTCCACCTATTGCTAATCCTTCAGCATAAAATAAACTACCTTGAGTATATGCTAGCTTATTACTACTTAAGCTAACTTTTGTTTCACCAGGAGCTCTAGAACTTGTAACCTCACCATTACCGTAATCTGTTCTACCTGTTATAGGAGAACCAGATACTATTAAGTAAGTAGATTGCCATGCATTATTAGAACCACTATAAGAGTAATAAGTGGCCATTGCATGTTTCTGAGAGCTAATATCATCTATTTCAACCTCACTACCAATAGTATTTATAGAACTAGAAGTACTACTATACCATTTTTTCTCTCCTCCTTGAGCAGGTATATCTTCATGACTAACTAAATAAGTAACATTCCAAAGTTTACCTGGCGACATTCCTATATAGTCTACATTAGGACCATTTCTTATCTCATCTAAGTCTACCCATGAGAAGTATACAGCAGTAGTTAATGAAGAACTACTAAATCCAGCATAACTACCTGTAAGACCTAAATCACCATATCTATGAGCTAAAGTAGAGTTAATGTTATCACCTCCGTAGAATTGAACATAACCTTGCTCTATTGTAGGAGCTAAATAATGATCAGCACCATATTTTGCAGTAGCGTCAGAGTCAAACGATGCAGAAAGTGAAGCAGATACAACTGTTCCTTTATTTCTTACTCCTATCACTTTACCAACGTCTTCTAAACTTGTACTTGAAGTAACTATTAATTCATCTCTTGTAGTAAAGTCATACCAGTATAGTAACGATGATGATGCAATAGTACCTCCACCATAAGGATCTAAATCTCTTAAACTACCAGTAAATGGTGGAGTTGAAGAACTAGCTACATTACCGTAGAATACAAAATCATCACCACAGTAAGTATATTTAGCATAAGGTCTTCCAAAGTATTCAGTACCAGCATTAGATGAAGTATAAATAAATTCATAATTACCTCCTGGTCCTCCTGCTACTATTTGTTTTATAGAGTTAGATGAACTAATATCTGGTAAAGCAGATTGACTACTAAATGCAAATCCTCTTTCTTCTATTGTAACACTACCTGGTGTTATACTACCGCTAAGGGTAATCATATATAAGTCTCTAAATAAAGAACCAGATGCAGTACCAGTAAGTGTTGGGTTACTAAATGTAGAGGTTGTTGTTTCTTTTACGTCTCCATAGTATAAATTACCACTAGAACTAGCATAAGCTCTAACGTAGTAATCTGTAGATCCTGTAAGACAAGTTATAGAACTACTAAAGATACCAACTCCTGATCCAGCTTTAACTGATAAAGAAGCACTTACACTTGGATTAGCGTTTGTAGAACTATAAGCAAACCCTCTTTCTACATTTAGATCACCTGGTGGTTCACAAACTACTTCTCCGTTAGCTGTAAATCCTCCGTAGAAGGTACCAGTTATAGGATCTGTTTCTACATTACTACCAGAACATTCTAAAGTTTTAGCATTAACTTCACTACCGTATATTAAACATACTTCGTTACTTGCATAAGCTCTTACATAGAAAGTACTACCTGTAGCTAATCCTGTTAAAGAAGCACTGTATATACCTTCACCTGTTCCTGCAACAAGGTTATTATTCTCTATAGTAGGTGTTGAACCGCTATTCCAAGCAAATCCTCTAGTAACAGTACCACCTCCGTCATAAATTACTTCTCCATTAAGAGTAAGAGATGTATAGTCTATATCAGTAATTGCATTAGTTTGTATCTCTGGGCATACAGGTTGTATTTTAGGACAACTAACATACTCTGGTTCCCATTTACCAAATGGTTGATTAGAAGGTTTAAACGTTATAATATATTGAAATAGTTTCTGTCTTGCTTGATTTGTATTAGCTGTATAAGAACTATCTGTAATTATTATAGGAATAAACTCTCCGTTTCTTTGTATAAATACAGAAGGAGATTCTAATAATTCTTCTATCCAATTAGCATTAGTCTTATCTAAAAAATCAGTATCTACTATAAAGGTATCGTCTTGCGTACTATGATAGGTATTTAAACCTCTACGGCTTATATCATAATTAGAAGTAAGGCTAGAATAATCCACCCTAGGAGCAGTATATTGCTCTCGTAAGACACTAAGCTCTTGACGCACCGGGTTATAGTTGTTGTAAAAGTCCCAACTACCCAATTTATTAATAAAGGCAAACCTTGTTTTTTCTCTGTGTGTTTCATCTGATACTTCATATTTGTAACTCTGTAATCCTAATGAACTACTAACGTTTACTTCTGCATTATTCCAATAAGGAGTAGAAGCAGAGATAGGTATTGAACTAAAGTTATCTGTTATAGTATAGCTTTTACTTTGTACAAGGAAACTACCTGATACACTAGAAGAATAAAAGCTTTGACTAACATAACTAACGTCATTATTGTAAACCGATATAGTACCGTAGTCATCTACTTGCATTGACATCGTAGCAGGCATATTACTAAGTACTGCATAAGAACTAGATTGCCAATCGTATCCTATACCGTTATTTGGTTCAACTACTCCTCTAAATACTTCTGTATTAGTCTGCTGTACATCGTCTACTGTTACTACACTAGAAGATATTGAAGTACCGTATTGTTCTCCAAACTTTAACGTAAATACTTTACTACTAGAAACAAAAGGTGTTAGAGACGATATTTTCCAAGATTGGTCTTCTTTTAATTCTCCTTGAAATAACCTAGAAGGATCAAATACAGATACTCCGGCAGGATTAACCTCTTGTACTACTCTATGTAATCTATCAGTACTACCAGATTCAAATATATCTAATACATACTTAAATTGAGGTCTATAAGTATTAGTACTACCGCTTACAGTATATATGAGCCTTGTATAGGCTGCATTAGGAGTGGTTGCTTTTTGTGTTATAGTATACGCCATCTATCTTGGTTCTCTATTATTAGCAAATCTATAATTGACTGTATACTGATAATTTTTATATCTTGCAGTATTGTTAACTATAGTTTCATTACTATTTAGTATGTTAATTGGTATAAAATCACTACCGCTTTGTAGGTATACTTCGTTAGATTCAAACATTTCTCTTAACCATTGCGATGTTTCTGCAGTTACTTGATCGGTAGTAAACTCAAA
>Ga0181377_1000880_pt1 | contig 10430 bp, 3 predicted proteins | sample LowvirmetaG_9_FD_130160 | JGI IMG/M metagenome (GOLD analysis project Ga0181377, IMG submission 130160) | Marine viral communities from the Subarctic Pacific Ocean - Lowphox_13 viral metaG | ecosystem: Environmental > Aquatic > Marine > Oceanic | place: Subarctic Pacific Ocean | collected 2015-12-10
ATCAATCCAACGTATTTGACTTTCTTTTTTGTGAATATCAAAATGACATCAAATACTGTACTTGGGAACCTAACGGTGATGACGAGAATCCTGGAACCTGGGGAATGTTCATCGATGACTTTCCACCTGAATTATGGGATAAGATGACCAGTTATCTGGAAGGTGAAGACTCTTGGGAACTTGATGAAACAGTGGAAATGTCATTAGACGATGATGACAATAATATCTACAAGGAGTATTGTCCTTGATTTATTGCGAATGTGGCGGAATCGGTAGACGCACCAGACTTAAAATCTGTTGACCTTTGGTCGTGGGGGTTCAAGTCCCCCCTTTCGCATGTTGATATAAATAAGTCATAATAGATATAGTGTGCGAAGAAGATGCCATTATCGAGACTTGATAACTTCCTCAAGAACGTTCGTGGAAACCTCATTTATGTGAATCCCAACGACTTGGACGCCACTGATAGTGCGACGAATCAGGGTAACTCAATGGGTCGCCCCTTCGTTACCATTCAAAGAGCACTGATTGAAGCGTCTAGATTTTCGTATCAGACAGGACTGGATAATGATAGATTTGGTAAAACAACGATTCTTCTGTCACCAGGTGAACATGTTGTTGACAACCGACCTGGTTGGATTCCTGATGGTATTGGTAATTTCAGATTGAGAGATGGAACTACGTCTCCATCTTTTTCTCCTTTTAGTAGTACTTCAAACTTTGATTTAACATCATCTGTTAATGACCTTTATAAATTAAATTCAGTTTATGGTGGTGTAATTGTCCCCCGCGGTGTTTCAATCGTTGGTCAAGATTTAAGAAAAACAACAATTAGACCATTATATGTTCCAAATCCAGAAAACGATAATATAGAAAGATCTGCAATTTTCAGAATTACTGGTGGATGTTATTTTTTCCAATTCACCATTTTTGATGCGAATCCTAATGGGAACGTCTATGTAGACTACACTACTGGATCAAGGGTATCTAATTTATCACACCACAAGTTAACTGTTTTTGAATACGCCGATGGAACTAATAATGTAGATATAAACGATACTTTTATTACAAATTTCAAGACAGATAGAACTGATCTTGACATATATTATGAGAAGGTTGGTTTAGCATATGGAACATCCTCCGGTAGACAAATTCAACCAGACTATCCAGATTCTGGTCTTGACATTCAACCTAAAATTGATGAATATAGAATTGTTGGACCAACTGGTGGTGGTGTAGAAATTCAATCCATCCAAGCTGGTGATGGTACAACTCTTGGTGCTACTGAAATTATCACTGTTACCCTCACATCAGCATTAATCGGTCTTGAGGTTGATACAGCCTTCCAGGTCAATGATGTTAGTGATATCGACTATAATGGTTCTTTTGTTGTCAACGAAATTGTAACTAGAACAACAGAAGGTGTGACATCATTTAGTTACCTCAATTCTGTCATCCCAACTACTGCTTCACCAACAGCTACAGGTGCAACAGTTACACTAGACACGGATACTGTAACGTCTGCATCACCATATATTTTCAATATCTCTTTGAGATCTGTGTTTGGTATGTGTGGTATGCACGCCGATGGATCTAAAGCAAGTGGATTTAAGTCCATGGTTGTTGCTCAGTTCACTGGTATATCTCTCCAGAAGGACGACAATGCATTCTGTAAGTTTGATAAATCTACCGGTGGATTTAATTTCGCATCAACTGTAGATAATATTCATAGTGACCCAGATGCCAAATATAGACCAGAATACTTCAACTTCCACATCAAGGCATCAAATAATGCTATTTGTCAATTAGTCTCAATTTTTGCTATTGGTTATGCAGAACATTTTGTAACTGAAAGTGGTGGTGACTTCTCAGTTACCAACTCTAATTCTAACTTTGGTCAAATAGCTTTATCGTCTAAAGGATACAGAGATGTTGCTTTTGATAGAGATGATGTTGGGTATATTACAAATATCATTCCACCAAAACTCTTACCCACAGAAACTGTAAATCTTGAATATGGTGCCATCGATGTATCGACCACTATTAGTGTAGCTAACGCATCTAGACTCTACTTACACAATGAAACGAACGAGTCTTCACCACCGAAATCTGTAATTCAAGGATATAGGGTTGGTTCTGCTTCACAGGATAATCTTAGTCTTCTCATTGTTGAGAATGGAACATCTACGACTAACTCCGCTCGTATTGTGATGCCAGACTCTTCTTCTGGTACTAAGTTAAGTTCCGTTAAACGATTCAAAATTGGTAGAGCAGGTGTAGCAAATAGTATTACATCCAATACTCTAACATTTGATGAGGATCACAGATTTATCAACGGTGAGACAATTAGAGTTATTAGTGACAATGCCAGGCTTCCAGATGGTTTAGATGGAAATAGAGTTTACTATGCAATTGTTGGTGGATCTCTTAATGATGATGAAATTAAGATTGCTGTAAGCCCCAATGATGCTTCAACCGGCACATCCATTGATATTAACAATCTTGGTGGAACTCTTTCTGTAGAAAGTAGAGTTAGTGATAAGGTATCTGGTGATATTGGGCACCCAATCCAATATGATACTAGTGAGAACAATTGGTATGTTAATGTTTCTGATTCTTCTACAGACAATGAAATCTACAATAGAATTGTGTCTCTTGGAACTGGTGTTCTTGGTGAATCTACCTCTAGAACATTCATTAATAGACTCCCAGATAACAGAGCTCTGAGTGACAGGATCTACAGATATAGATATGTCATTCCATCTTCTGTAGGCATTCAATCTGCTAGACCACCTAGAGATGGATATATCTTACAATCTTCTAGTAGTGTAATCGGTGATAATAATACTGAAGTAGATCTCAAGTATAATCCTAATTCTGTCACCATGTCAAATGTTGGTGAAATCAGAAACTTTAGTTTTATCCGTGATGCCAACTATGACAGCACAAATACTTACTATACTACTGAAATTCCACATAATTTAACTGTTGGTTCTAAGATTAAAATTAATAATGTAACCAGTACAAATAATCCAACTGGTATTGCCAACTCTGATTTTAATGGTACATTTACAATTGCTGGTATCTCAAGTGCCAACACATTCTTCACCTCTGATATCACTACAGACCCCGGAACATTTACTAATAATACATCTACAAGAACAACATCTCTCCCAACATTCCAACGTGTGAGAGCTGATAATACATTTTATATCTATGATGTTGAGCAGATTAAAGAATATAAGGTTGGAGATCAAGATGGTATCTATTATCTAACCATTATAGACTCGTCTAATAAACCGTCTGTTGCACCATTTAATGGATCTGATAATTTTTCATATTCACAACCAATCGTAAATCTTTATCCCCAACTTGATAGAGATAATCCTGTATCCCAATCACCTGGTGCTAAGTCTTATGCACTCCCTGACCAATTGGGTAAAGTTGTAGTTGATGACCCTAAGAATAGTATTACAAAAACTTCTCTTGATAAATTTAATCACAGTTTCCAAGTTGGTGTTGGTATTACTGACATTGCGACGTTGTATGATTCGACAGTTAGTGCTGGTTCGACACATACCATCTTCTTAGACCGCGAACATAGATATAACTCCATTGCCGGTGTAACAATCACCTCAGCTGGTTCTGCATATGGTAATGGGACTGGATCTGAAGAAAATCTCTATAATGCTCGTCTTGGCACTGATGTAAGTGGTCAAAATGCTACAGCTAGAGTCACAGTAAATTCTTCTGGAGAATTGACTGATGTCAAGATTATGGATGGTGGTTGCAATTATGAAGTCGGAGATGTTCTGACAGTTGTGGGAATAGCTACAACAACTGGTTTCTCCGCTGGTTCAGTTACGGTACAACATATTAACGATAATATTGGAGATACTGTTAGTATATCTGGTGTCACTTCTGACAGTTATAGTTCCTATAATCAACTTTATAGAATCACTGGTATTAGTACAACCAAAGAAGTTACTGTTGAATCAAGACTACCCGTTACTGGATTTTCAACAACTGGTATCGGTCCTACCGTAGTACCTGAATCATATTTAAATGACAATGGACCTAGACTTAATATTTCATCATTGGAGTATAACAATGAGGTTGGAATTGGTACAATTATAACCTCAGACACACATGGATTGGTAGCTGATAATGTTATTGCAATTGGTGGAGCGACAGAGAATTTTTATAATAGAATATTTTCTGTAAGTGAAGTTGTAAATCTCAATAAATTTAGAATTAACATTGGTATTTCGACAAATACTCCAGCAATTTCTGGATCACTTCGTGGTTACTATGTTGGTCAGACTCCACAATCTGGAACATTTGCTCTCTACGATGAGAACTTTGGTGGAAGGGTTAACAATTATTACGCTGGTATTAGTACAGTTTTGTCGGCTGCTGTCACTACCTCTAGTACTGATGAGATCAGTATTGAAAATGTAGAACAATTTGATTTCAACATTGGTGACTATCTTAGAATTGATAATGAAATAGTGAGAATCAAATCGACAGTTGGTTCTAACCCTGTCAAAGTATTCAGAGGTGACGCTGGAACTAGAAGTAATACTCACATAAATGGTTCTTTGATTCAAAAAATTAATATACTCCCATTTGAACTTAGAAGAACTTCAATTACTAGAGCTTCTGGTCATACATTTGAATATATTGGTTATGGACCAGGTAACTACTCTACGGCACTACCACAAAGACAGTCATCACAACCTGGATTGACTCAACAGTTACTATCTCAATCTCTTAGAACTAACGGTGGTGTAAACGTCTATACTGGTATGAATGACCGAGGTGACTTCTACATCGGTAACAAGAGAATTTCATCTAACACTGGTAAAGAAGAAGTATTTGATACACCAATACCAACAGTCACTGGGGAGGATGTATTTATTGTCGGCACAGAGACTGGAATTGATATTATCAATCCACTTGAAGTTAATATCTCTAGAAGTCTCAAAGTTGAGGGTGGAACACAAAATAACATTCTTTCAGAATTCAACGGACCAGTTGTTTTTACTGAGAAATTGACTTCTACATCTAATGATGGTATTGAGTCTAACTCATTGTTCCTTCAGGGTGATACTGTCGTATCAAGAAAATACACTGTAGGACTTACACAACCTACATTGTCTGGTAATCCTGGTGATGTCGTCTATAACGCCAACCCAAATAGGGGTGGGACGATTGGGTGGACATATACTACTGAAACTGGGTGGTATTCATTTGGTTCAATTAGTGTTGATGAAATCTCTAATCAAATGACCTTTGATCAGGTTGGAATTGCAACCACTTCACCTGGCAAATCTACCTTAAGAGTTGGCTCTGGGACTACACTGTTTGCGGTAGACAATGATGGTGTTGGTATTGGAACTACAGCTAATAATTTCAAACTGAATGTCATTGGAGATACCAATATTAGTGGTAATACTAATATTACTGGAATTCTCACGGCAGGCAAAATAGTTGGTGATGGTTCTCTTCTCACTGACCTTCAGAATGATAGTCTTTGGAGTGGTGTGTTAGCTGGTCTTGGAACTGGTATTTACGCTAATGATGCTCTTAATGTTGGTATTGGTACAACTGTACCTGAATTCCCCCTTGATGTTGGATCTCCTGGTTCTGGAACAACTGATATTAGGGTGAAGAATAGAGCTGCTTTTGAGGGTCAAATAGAGGCTGTAGATTTGAGTATTACTGGTATTATCACCACTGCAAATCACAGACTAAACAGTTCATCTGGTGAAATACTAACTGGAATCATTACCGCAACTAATATCGTTGTTGGTACTGCTCTATCTACAACTGGTGGACAGGTTGGTTTTGGAACGGGTTCACCAAGAGCGGACGCCGACTTTGAGGGATCTGTTAAGTTCAAAACATATTCTGAAAATGTAGAAACACTTGATATTTCAAGTGGTGTTGTAGTTGTTGACCTGTCACTTGGACAAACATTTGAACTCACAGTTGATGAAGCTGTAACTGAATTTACTTTACTCAATCCTCCAACTGGTTCAACAGCTTTCTCCATCAAACTGACACAGGATTCAACCGGTTATGGTGTTGGTATAGATACTTTCAAGGATAACGGTGGAGTTGAAATTCCTGTTTATTGGCCAGGAGGAGGGGTAGTACCTATCCCGACTACAACCGCGTCTAAGACCGATATTTACTCGTTCAAGACATTTGATGGTGGTTCATCCCTGTACGGTGTTGTTGGAGGACAGAACTTCGCATGATAGGATTAGGATTCCATAACTCAATAGATACAACTCTCGACCTCAATGGACCTTTCCTGAGGTATACCACACAACCATCACTAAGTGGAGATGTTTCTAACGGTGGTAGTGTTATCTTAGTTGGTGTCACTACCGCTGAATTTAAACACAACCCAACAATTCCTGGAGAAAGAGCAACAAATACAGGAAATGTTGAGTATCAATGGTATATTGATGATGTTATTGCTGTGGATGGGACCAATATTAGTGGTGCTGGAACTTCTGAACTTACTCTTTCAAATCTCACTAGTCCAGACGATGATGGAAAGACTGCAGTTTTGTATGCATCATATGGTGCATCTGCATATCAATCATCATCTCCAGTATCTGCTGGAACTGCGAGATCAACAGGAAATGCACCAAACGCACCTCTATTATCAAACATAGTAACAATTAATGTTACCCCAGTTCTGTCAATTACCTTACAACCAATTGACACTACTGGAACAGAAGACTCACTTTCCATATTTAATATCAATGCGGGATGTACAGACTCATCCTTAGATTCTCAAATTACATATCAATGGAGATTGGATGGAGTTAATTTGACTGATGATAGTGTAAACGTCATTGGTTCAAAGACAGATCAATTACAAATCAAACAACCAGAGGGAACATATAAAATTGATTGTATCGTTACACATACACCATCAGATGATTCACCACTAAATTCAAACGAAGTTACTTTTATCAGTGAGTCTATAAAGGAATTTGTGAATGTTGAAACTTGGGATACTTTTAATATAAGTCAACCTTTTACTACCATTCAACAAAATCTAAATGATGGTCCTTTAACGGTCATAGGAAGAGCAAAGGCGGGTTTAAGTCCACAGGATGGAACAAGATCTCCTTCTGTTGTTTATTTTCTTTATGCTCCAGAAGCTGATGTTGATGTTCTGATTGAAATGGCTGCAGCTGGTGGTGATTCATTCGAGGGAATTCAAGCAGGACAAGGCGGTTGGGGATGTTTCAGAATGACTCTGAGGCAAAATGTAGAGTATGCCATAAAATTAGGTTCAAATAAAGGTGAACTTCAACCAGTTGGTGGTGGTATATTTGGTTCTCCAATTAAAGGATCATTTGGTGGTGGACTTGCAACATTTTATGAAAAGAACCAACTTCTAGCTGTTCTTGGAGGTGGTGGTGGAGCAGGCGAAGTAGCCGCAGGTGGTGATGGTGGTGGATTTAATCAAGATGGCCAGGATGGATTTGGTAGAAGAGGTGGTAGAGGTGGTGCAACCAATGCTCCAGGTCTATCATTTAATGACATTTTCAATACTGATGATGATAGGGATCAACGAGGTGGTTCACTAGCTTCTTGTCCATCACCCCTAACTGATGTCTTTAGGGATCAAGGTCTATCTCAATGTCAAGATTATACTACATCAGGTCGCTTCAAAAATGCAGGCTCAGGAGTCGAATTTCCAACAAGTGCTTTGTTAAATCGTGGATTTAGACCAGGAAATGCTGGTAGACTTAATGGTGGATTTGGACTTGATGGTGGAGGAGGCGGTGGTGGTGGTGGCGCCGTAGGTGGTTCTGGTGGTGAAGGAAATGGTGTCGGTGGTGGTGGAGGTTCAGGATGGGCTGATACTGGTAAAGTCACTGTGTTAAGAACAACATCTGGTGTCAACGGTGGAGATGCATATTTTAGAATTAGTTTATTTGATCCTAATGCATCAATACCTAATCCTCCTGCTCCTGCAGATCCGACACGCGTGAGGACTGACTGGTCTGACCCTAGAATTCCAGGGTATAAGATTGGTGGTGGAAGTGATCAAACTAAACCCTGCGGTTAATTAAAATAAATATCAATATCTAAGTAGCACTATGATGGAATATAAAACTTATAATCTTTGTTTGATTGGAAATGATGTCAGAGATGAATTTCTAGAAGAAATTAAAGATAAGTATAGTATCTTAAGTGTGCCTAAAAATATCCCTAGTGTAATGATTGTCAGTTTAACTGAATCTGAAAGAGAAGAGTTATTGAAACACATATATGTTATGACAATTGAGGAACAAGTGAAAGTATATCCGGCATCAACACCTGTTTTTACACCAGTACAGTTTGAAAATAAGATAGTTACTACTGAGGATCCAGATTCTACACAAGAACCAGGTTCTAATTATGTTAGTGCTATTCATAAATACATGACGAATGGTACAGGTATTACTGGAACACTTGGATCAAAAGGTGATAATTCAGATCAATTTTCTGGGACATCTTATAGATCCTTTTTAACTGGAGAACATGTTGATATTGTATCAATGGAAGCCACTTTTGAACCAGATGCTGCAGCTAATTATCATAATACTCATCCAGAGTATAATGCTCTTGGAGAACTTCGCAGTGATGGAACTATAACACCAGGAACAGACAGTTCAAGGTGTGTTCCTATGGACTGGACAAGTTATAACCCTTCAATGGGTGTAAGATCACTCATCGGTTTCAGCTCACGCGGATTTATAGAATATGCGCCCAATAAAGATCAAAGTTCATATATGCTTGGATCACATTCTGCAGGTGTTTTGAGTTGTGCAGGTGGTCAAGTTGGTGGTTTAGCCAAAAAGGCTAGTCTTAGAGTCATATATATCGCACAGAGTAATAGTTTAGCTGACTGTTGTGAGGCTATTATAAATTGGCACAATAGTAAACCCACTAATACCATTACTGGGCAAAAGAACCCAACAATTGTGATTGGGGAATTTCAGTATTTAAAGGGTAATAATAATGCTGTAAAAATACCCGATATCGCGTCATTTCAATACAGAGGAACAACAACAACTCGTCCTGATGTATCAAGAAATCCAGATTTGAAAGGGTGGTTATTAAGTGACTTTGTAGAAAAGGATATGCTCCCAAAACTTGTTCCTACGAGGCAAGTCAAATATAATCCTGATGGAACAATAGACAGGGTCGAGATAATACATGAATGGTGTATACCATTTGATGGTTTCCCTGAAACGTTTGCGGCTGATGCATCATCTTTCCAAGCTCTTGCAGATAATGGGATTCATTTCATATGTGCTGCTGGAAATGATTGTGGTGTACATGCAAATAGTTTCGATGCAGATTATGACAATTCGATAACAACAACACCTGAACCCTGTGATTATCTCACGCGTGACACTAATGCCAATTTTTACATAGATGAGAAGAGAGTTGGATCAAATGTTTACTTTTATTATAGATCTAGGGGGCCAGCTGGTACAAATCCACTTCAAATAGATGTTGGAGCATATCAAGCGTCAGAAACAACTCCCTCAACAGATGGATTTTCAGTTAGGGGCCCTGTGATTGATATTTTTGGTCTTGGGGACAAAACATGGAGTTCTTATTCTCTTGGACCCGAATATAATGATGGTTATAAGTATGGTATGTTTGGTGGAACAAGTGCAGCAGCTCCAACCGTTGTTGGTGTGGCTGCATGTATGCTTGAATATAAATTTCTAACAGAAGGTTCATATCCAAATCCAGGTACTTTGAAAAACTTACTATTGGGCAGTGCGACTAATCGAGTTAAAAGCTATGAAACAATTGATTGGTCTAATCCATCTTTTTCAGTCCTCGATCCATACAGATTTACTGATTTTCCTCGTGCATCAAACCTGATTAGTCCTAATGATAGTAGAGATGCATTAAAACTTCCTCCTAACGGAAGTGCTAATGGGAGTATATTAGCAACTGATCTTGTTGGTTCTACAACCAGAACAGCATTTTTGCCTGATTTCATGAGGAATTATTTCCCACCAAGCCAAGGTGGCAGTGGGAATGTAGTTCCAGATCCAGTTTCACCCACTAGTGTTCCTGGAGCATGTATACCACCAACAATTAAAGGTCCAACAAATCTTCAACCTTCTCCACCATATGATTATGCTAAAGCTTTTGATAAACATGAATCGGGAAGAGGTAATTCTCCACATGGTATTTACTTTTTACCAAGAGGTGAAGAAAGTAATTATCCACCAGATAACATCTCATATGTTAATTTTAGACTAAGATTTAGAAGTTTTTGTCCGAGAAGGGGTAGATAACCTTATGAGAATGACACTCTTTATTTGACTTCCAATAGGGGAAATCGTGATCCAAATAAAGGAAATGAAAGAAGATGGTACACTACC
>Ga0181377_1000887_pt1 | contig 10383 bp, 13 predicted proteins | sample LowvirmetaG_9_FD_130160 | JGI IMG/M metagenome (GOLD analysis project Ga0181377, IMG submission 130160) | Marine viral communities from the Subarctic Pacific Ocean - Lowphox_13 viral metaG | ecosystem: Environmental > Aquatic > Marine > Oceanic | place: Subarctic Pacific Ocean | collected...
ACCGTCTTTAAAGTTCATAATTAAAGGAACTTTGTAATCTAATACTCTCCGTTCATTAAAATTACAACTGCTACAACATTCGTCAATAAGGCCCTCTGCTATTAATTTATCTTTAATTTTAGAAGCATCGAAATGAGAACTATCTACCCGGCCTTCAATTATATCTAATATTGCAGGAGATTTTTTACCACCATTTAAAAATTTAGGTATACCCTTACCCGATTGATTTTTATGTTGTTCAAATAAATCTGGGTACCCCTCTTCAGTGGGTTCATAATTTTTAGCCCATTTTTTATAATGAATGTAGGAAACTCCTAAATAACGAGCAGCAGCTCTATTAGATTTAGTTTTGTTTATAGCACCTACTATAAGTTGCTTACTTAAAGGTTTTGCTTTTGGCATTATGACTTTAACATTTCTTCAGCCCAAAACATTAAGAATTCCCATAAATCATCTATATTATCAAACATATACTCTTTACCATTAGGATCTACGTAAGGGTGAATAGTTCCTTCCATATCCTTACGAGCATAAACATAAAAGATAATAGCTTCAGCTGCTACTCCATCAAAACAAAAATTAATAAAACCTTCAATTGTTCTAAAAAAAGGATCATCATATGTAGAAAAGTCAACTCCATATTTTATGTCCATATTATTTTGCCTTTCCCACACCTTTTCAAACATAGCCATTACCTTAAGGAATTCATCTTTTAATTTATCCTCATCCGTAGAGGCATCATGCCTCATAGTAATATTGGACCCTAAAATTTGCTCAATTACCTTTTTTATTTCTTTTTCCTGACCCATCAACTTTATTTTTTAACTTAACTAATTCAGCACATTTAGTATAATCTTCTTGCTCCTCATAAAATTTAATAGCCGTACCTAATATTTTAGGGAAATTACGTTTTTCGATTACTACTGATGATTCTAAATTTGGGATATAACAAACTCTAGCAGATTTACGTTCTTTATCTAAGGCATATTCTATAGTAGATATAGCTTCATCCAAAATTAATTGTGTAAAATCCTCACTCCCTACTAATTCTTCTAACTCTTCTGCATAATCATATTGAATCTCAATAGATAATACCTCTCGTTGTTCTTTTTTCATACTAAATAAATTTAGGAGATTAATACAATTACTATCAGTAATAAATATTTAAAAGTCTAACATCTTCGAGTTATTATCGGGATTATGTTTAGCCCACTCACCCCATTTATATTTAAAAAATTCATGACAAGCCTTCTCTTTGTTTTGTTTAGCTAATTTTTCTTCGTAAGTAGCTTCAGTACCTAAAGATACAAAATGGTAAAAATGGCACTCAAATGTTCTGAGCATTTGTAATCCCGCTATTTCACATTTAAGAAAGAAATCCCAATCTACCACCCATGCTCCTGGGTATGATTCATCCCATCCACCAACTTTCATATAGTCCCACTTATTCATAAAAATAGGTAAAGTACTTCCATTGGGTTCTACTTTATTTTCCTCTATAATACTTTCTTCATATTCCCAGAAGGCCTCTAAATCAAATGTTTTTGGATCTTTACCTAAATCCTTAACATGAAACTGTTTAAACATACTAGGATTAGGTTCTATTTGATTAGGAGCCAACACAGATCCCGGAGAATAATTTGCTACAAGTGCTACATCCCATTCATCTGGGAAGACATTGTCATCATTAACAATTAAAATTTTATTTGATTTAGCATTATATACTCCAAGGTTGGTAGCTTTACATAATCCATAATTTTTTTCTAGATTAAGAATTTCAATATGTTTTTTATGTTTTTCTAGAACATCTTTGTTTAAATCATAAAAACCATCTACCACTACTATAATTTGGTTTTCTTGAGTTTGACCTTTAATAGCAGAAGTAAGGCATAAATCTAGAGCCTCTGGCTCTTTATAAGTTGGGATAATTACAGAAATCATATTTTAGACCAATTTGTTAAGGGGGTTAACCAGGCTGTTTCTCCATGAGTAGAATGGCCAGGAATAGAAGTTATTAATAATTTATTATTTTGTTGTAATTCCGTAAACATCTTAAAATCATTAGGATGAGTTTTTGATGTATGTTTTCTAAGAATAGGTTCTATTTTTCTTAGTGTTTTGACTTTGACAGCAAATGTCATAGTTGTACTGTTTGTTATTTTCCAATGGCAACTATTAGTTAAATAAACCCTAGTATTTTCTGCTCCACCCCCACAATAAGGATTTCCTCCCTTAGATGGGTCCAAATATTTATCAGGATGATCGTATAAAGATACAAAATCTGCACCTAGACTAAATCCCTCTTCTAATATTTTTTGAGATTGGGGTTTGTGTAAATAATCGTTCTCAATAAAATAAACAATTTCATCATCGGAATACATGAGAGCTTCATCTAATGCCATATTAAACGTTCCAGCCCCGTGTCCTACAGAAACCCATTTAATACAATCCTCAACAACATATTTGCGGATCATATTTTCAGTAGATTCCGAAACATTATCTGCTATAATGGACCAATCAGCATCTTTAAATACTTTAGTAGCATTTTTCAAACATTGTTCATTTCCAATATAATCAGGTTTTACTTTATTATAACCTGCATCTGATATTCTGTAAATAATTTTCATACCCTTTCAATGATAGTAAAACCATTATTATTAGTATATCTTTCTTTTAACTTCCAGGTGTCTTTATTTTCTTCTAAAAATTCAGTTACGGCATTCCATAATCCTTTATCCCAATCTAAGTCTCCATCAAAAGCATTTTCTGATTTTATAACTTCACTTTTATATTCATAAGAAGTAGTATCATGAAAACAAATATATTTTCTTGCCTTATGAGAATGCCGTGCTAGCTCAGCTTTAAGTTGATTATAATGGTGCCAAGTATCTATAAATAATAGGTCAGTTTCTTCTATTTCTATTTCTAACACATCTGCCTCTACAAACTCAAAATTTATACCATATGCCTTTGCAGTATCATACACAGATTGAATGTCTCCTCCCCATTTAGAGGGATTATGTAAATCATAACATATAAGTTTTTCTTGAGGGTTACTAGCTAACCACCCCCAAGTGGATAAAATACCCCTAACTCCCATTTCAGTTATGTGATTGCATTCTTGGCCATACTTAATGATAGTAGGGATATGTTCATTTATATCAGAAGGTTTTCTGTGTAATTCATTAACTTTTTTTTCTAAATCTTCTATCATTTTATTTTTAAATTATAATGTTGTTTTAAAGAAATCAACTTAGATGCAATGGCATCTAAATATGTTTCATCTGTTAAATCTTGATGAAGGGTATCTATATATTCAACCCCTTCATATGCCTCGGGCCCCATAGATTTTTCAGGTGTATCAGAACTACCAAATTTTCCATTAGGGCCTGCTAAACTGTATAAAAAGTCTTTAGCATATATAATAGGAGTAGTTTTAATTCCTATTGCTGTATTTAATATTCCACTTTCAGATGCTAGTAAACCATCACAATATTTTATAGCACTAGCAGTTAAAGAAAATTGAGCAATGCAATCCTTAACATCTCCCTTGGCTGATATAATTTGGGAAGGTATATGATTTCCTGATGGGGGGATTCCTAGTGGTATAAAAGAATATTCGTTAAAAAGTGGGGTTAATATCTCCCATATATTTATAGCTTCAACTTTAGAAGTAGATGATTTCATTCCTCTCCAACTAAGATCAACTCCTATAACTAATTTGTGAGGATTTTCTAACCTAACTTTGTCTAATTGTCTTTTAGCTTCCTGATCATAAGAGGGATCTGTGTAAACCTCAAAAGATTTTCTAGGGTTTTTTATACCACAATTAAGCTGATAGTGTTCTGCAGGTGTTCTTATAGGTGTCCATGGTTTACCAGAATTTCTTCTTATAGAATCATATTTTGAAGTCTCTTTTTCAGGAAGGGAAACCATAGGAGCTGATGCATCGTTAAATATCAATACATTATCAATATAGGGGTTATTAGATAATAATAAGTAAAGTTGAGGCCATTTTGTAATAAAATCAATAATACAGGTTGGGTCTTCTTCTTTTAAGATTTGACAAACCGTTTGAGTTTTTATAGTATCTCCTATCCAATAATCAGATATAACTAGATGTTTTTTGGGAATCATTGACATGTTTTTTATATCTTTAGTATAGGTGATTGGGGGAATTGAAAATGACATACTCCCTCAATCATAATATTTTTATGGCTGCTGTCATGTAAATGACGATGTTTTATAGTTTCTAATAATATACGATATGAAGAGGGAGAAATCAAGTGATGTTTAGATAAATTATTTCTTTTTACACATTGTTTTAAAAAATCTTCACAACTCCACCCTTCAATATATTCCCATACTTTATTACTATAATTTTCTATTGTTTGTATGTAATCATAAGTTTCGTTTACATAATTCTTATCATACAAGTAATCTAATTTAGAAACATCAATAAAATAAAAATTTGTTTGAGGGTAAAAATCTTTTTTAATAATTGTGTCTAGATTGAAATCATATTTTTCCATTCCTCCAAAACCAATCCCATTCATATAATAAAAATCACTCTTAGGTACTTCTTTATCTAAAATAGAAAGTTCTAAAATTACATCATGAGAAGCTTTACATAACCATTTAATACTATTTTCTTTACAATAATCTATTATAGCATTTTCTTGATCCGCTATACCAAATGAATGTCCTCTATTTACTTCTAAATCAATTAAAACACAGTTTGGAAAATATTTTTCCCATAGTTGTTTATTAGCTTCTATTAAGGGATTAGTAAATTCTTTATAGTTAGTAACAATTATTATATTTTTAAATTCCTTTAAAACTTCTAAGTTATATAAGATATATTTTTCTAAAGTGTTTATTGATTCTAGTGAATCGATATAACCTACAGAAGCATAATGACTCTTATTTATTAAGTTTTTTAATTTCATTTCCAAAAACTATAAATACCTTTGTCTAACTCATATTCAGACCATACAAATCTATCTCTTATGGGTTGTTTTTTTGCCCATTCCCACATTTTTATTAAACCCTCTCTCATAGAAGTTTTATGTTCAAATTCTAAAATATCAATTGATTTTTGATATGTTGGGATTGAATGTTTAACTTCATGCCTTGATTCCAAATGTACTACATTAGCCCCACCCATAATCTCTTTTAGAATATTAGATGCTTCTTTAATAGATATTTCTTCAATACCTCCTAAATTAATAATTTGTTTTGATGCTTTTGGTTTTGTAGCAGCATTCCATAAAGGTTTTAAAGAATCATCAATAAAACTAAATGCTCGAGTTTGTTCTCCATCACCAAATATGGTTATATCCATGTTATTTAAGTGTTGGTACATCCAAATCCCTAACACATTTCGGTATTTATCCCAAATGTTTTGTTTTATACCATAGACATTATGTGGACGGATAATACACCAATCTAACCCATGTTGTTCACCTGCTATCTGGATGTCCATTTCGCATCCAAATTTAGCTACGCCATAAGGATCTATAGGTTTGGGGGTTTGGTTTTCATTAAAAATTCCTCCATCTCCATGTCCATAAACTGCTAAAGTAGAAGTAAATACTAAACGTTTAACATCATTTTTAATACATTCATTTACTATCCTTGCTGTTGCTTTTAAATTATTATCATAATTAAATTGTCTTATAAAAGGAGATAACCCTTCAGCAGCATAAGCAGCAAAATGGAAGACATAATCAAATTTATTAACTATGAAACACTGGTCTATTTTATGTGTGGGGTTTATAAGATCTACTTCCCAAAAATCTACTTTAGGATTAATATTTTCTCTATAACCCCCACTTAAATCATCTATCCCCACTACTTTTACTTCTGGGTGGGTTTCGATAATCCAATCTGCGAGTCTTGATCCTATTAATCCTCCTACACCTGTAATTAATACTGTTTTATTCATTATAATTTCTCGTAGAATTGGTTTTGTTTTTCCTGGCGTTCAATAGTTTTAGGATGATGGATACAAAATTCATCATTAGCGGGAAGTTGGGATTCTGTCTTATAACCTACAAGAACTTCATGTACTTTATTTTTCCATTTAATCCTTTTTATATTTTTAAGAATTCTACATTGGTAGTCTGGGAAGTTGATTCTACCCTTGGGGCAAACTTTCCATTTCCACCTGTCAATGTGTTCTTGAGTTATACCTTTTACTAAATTAATTCGGGGTACCCAAAATATATCAGTTTTTGGATTATTATTTATTACCCATTCTATGGTATTCATAAGATATTCTTCAGGATATTCATCAGCATCAATTTGAAAAATATAATCTCCCGTACAATTATCTTTAAGATTATTTTTAAATGAAGCAAAATCTCCATTTAATGGGAATTCAATTACTTGGATTTTTTCTTTATATTTTTCTAATACTTGGTATACACTAGGTGTAGTGTTTCCTTCATCACATTGAACTATAATCTCATCTTGTTCACGTTTATGTTTAAATAGATAACTTAGAAGATATTCTAATTCCACCCATTCATTACATACTGGTATAGCGTAGCTTATTGTCATTTACTTTTGTTTTGAAAAATTCCAATATAATCTAAAGCTTCTATATAATCACGTTCATTAAAATTTCTAGATAAAGTATTATCCATTTTGTGTGTGTGGTATTCTCCAGGTTGATCCTTTATTGGAAATCTTTCCCTTTCCTCCTCAGGAATTTCAGCAACAGGAACTGCAGTCCACACCCAATTAGTATTATTAGCACCATTTACATATACCATTCCCTTATCTGGGAGGTTTACAGTACTTGGAATCCAATGATATCCATTATCATCTATAAAGGTTAAATCTTTATAAATTTCGGGGAGGGCATCTAATTGTTCATTAAGAAATTCACTATCTTCTTTCATATAATTATGAGTCATAAACCCACAACCATAACACATTCTATTAACCAGATTATAGGTTTCTTTATTTTCATAACAGGCATCACTACCACATCGAGGGCAGGTTATTAATTTATCGTCAGACATTTTTTAATTTAGGTAAATTTAATTGGATTAAAGAAGGGAATTCTGGGAGGTATATACCTAATATGGTTTCTAATTTTTCCCCCATAGATTTAAAGCTGAAGTTATTCTTACTTCTATGATATTGAAGTGTAGCTCCTTTTTCATATTTTTTATAGTTAACAAACATATCATTCAGATAAGAACCTACCTCTAGTATATTGGGGGAAAACCAACTGCTTTCTTCAATTAACATATCTTTTACTACGGCACTAGGATGAATTTTAGTAAGTTGCCCATCTACTAAAGTAGTAAATTTATTATCTAAAAAATCTAAATGACCTGACCACTTAGTTGTTATGATAGGTTTTTTAACTAAACTAAATTCTAATAAAGGGCGACCAAACCCTTCTCCTTTAGTTAAAGAAATTAAGGCTTTTACTTTTTTATGATTATACAAATTATTCATTTCCACATCAGTTAACTCTCCATGAAGAAAATAAACGTTTGGTAAAATATCAGCTTCTATAGAATTTTTAATAGAGTATAATTTTTGTAAAATGCTATCTCGATCCATATAAGAAGCACCCGCTCCACTAGTTTTTAAAATTAAAGCAGGTGCCTTAGGTCTATTTTTAAAAGTTTCATAAAATGTTTTAATAGTTAAACCTATATTTTTTCTGTCCTCTCCTAAGTCACCTTGCATCCAGTGGCCCGTAGCTAGAAAAGCAAAATTTTCTTTAATTTCATCAAGGTTAAATTTGTTTTTTTCTTTTAAGGGGAAATATTGGCTTAATTGTGCTCCTTCAAAAAGAATTTCTATAGGTTTTTTAAGAAAAACTTCCCCTACATTATTATTATTTGAATCTTGTTTTTGAAATTTACTAGTTTCAAATACGGTTTTAGCATGTTCCGAGGAAACAATATTCAAATCCATTCTGTTCAAACCTTCAATCCAACTAGGATGACATACATTGGTTTCAATCCCCGCCGTAAATCCTATATTGTAGTCTCCTAAGGGAGAAAATTCATTAGGAACTGTTACCTGTGCCCAAATCCTGGGTTTTTCAGGTATATGGTTTCCCGAAGGGAGTAAATGGGGCTGTAAGAACCCCCATTCTTCTAAATGGTTTTCTACAAAACCCCAAGGAGTGTTACCCCATTTTTGGGGTAATATTTTAACATCATATTGATCTAATTCAATTATGGATTTAACTAAATCTCTAGATCTCGCCCCATACCCTGAATAGGTATCAATAGGGCAGCTTATTATAAATAATGGTTTCATTAGTAATCTAAATTATGGGGGACTGATTCTCTTTTAGGTTGGTCAATTTTATGTAAATAATATTTAGCTCTTGGGGTCCAAGTAGCTAGTAAATTATTTAAAGCATTTATTATTCTATAGGACATTTTTTCAGAAGTAAAACCTGCTTCATCACTTAAAGCCCATTCTCTTCCTAAGTTTCCTCTAAATTCTCTTTCTTGGGGACCCATATTATAAACTTCTAATAATCTTTTAGCTGCGTCTGAAGCGTCACATCTATCATCGAATATATAAGGGGTTGGTACAGAACCAACAATAGAAATATTAGTAGGGTAAACAGGAAAGGCCCATTTACCATGTTGTTTAAATGTGCCCCTATGATTTGAAGGTATATTAGCATCAGGAGTAAACCATTTACCCTTATTATCTACAAATCTCATTTGGTCCTGCATTCCTCCGGTAACGTTAGCAATTATAGGATTACCACACAAAATAGCTTCAGTTAAACTAAGTCCCCAACCCTCATTAGAAGTAAGTTGAATTTGAACATCTGTAGAATTATAAAGATAGTTCATTTGCTCAACTGTGAGTTTTTGTTCTGAGAAGATAAAATTATATCTTTCAGGTTCATTCCCACATAAAGCTTCTATAACTGCTGGGAGGTTAGTTCCATTAGGATCTACTTTTGCAGTGTGTAATACTAAAGCACATTGTTTAGCTTCTTCTAAAGGAAGTTTATCTACAAATTGTTTAAAAGCCCAAATAGTATCAGGTATTTGTTTGCGTCGAATGTTTCTAGAATTATACAAAGCTACAAATTTATAGTCTTGCTCTCCATATAATGTCTTTTTAAATTCTTGAAATTCCTCCCAATTGGAATCTTTTTCATTTAAGGGAAAAAATAGTTTATGATTTAAACCATGAGGAACATACTCAATAATTTTATCTTTTGCTTTATCCCCCAACACTAATTTATTAATATTAGTGGTTTGTTTTGAAATACCCATTAATAAATCACAAGACTCATAATATGTTTTATTATACATGGGAGCCGGATAATCATCCCAAATATTAAGATACACTATAGGTATTTTAGCCCTAACTTCATTTTCAATCTGGAATAACCATGTCCAATATCTAGGGTCTGTAAATATGAAGATAGCGTCAGGCTTTTCTTCTTTAAGAAGTTTCCTTAGTAAATCAGGATTTCCATACCCATCATTGGGATAAACTATTACAGAGGAATCACTTAAACCTACTAAATTATTAGTTTCTTCACTTAACTCTATTTTCTTTCCAGCTTCGGGATGTTTTATAGCTGCTCCTACTTGTACCCAATTATATTGGTGGCAGGTGTGTAAAACCATTTCTTTAGCAATAGTACCTATCCCCGAATGGGTTCTAAGATCATCACACAACAATAATATTTTTTTCCTTTCGGATTGGGGGATATACCCCTCCATTTTCGTAACCATTATTTTTTATATTTTTAGTCTTTTAAATCTAAGTTAGTATGATTATGAATTTCTCTTTTAAATTCTTCATCAGTAAGATACATATGAATTGCTCGATCAGCAAGTTTTTGGAAAGAGAACTTATGTCTAACACAAGCAACTTTAAACTCATCAAACAAACCACTTTGAATCTTTACACTAGTTAATGTCATATCTTTTTTCATAGCTTATATTTTGATATACATATATTAGGATTTAGGAAAGTGCGCTTTTATTGCATAGTTCTTTATCATCATTGAAAGGACACCATTTACATAAAGATGATACTACTTTAGGATGTTCTTTATCTTGATGTTTTCCTTTGGGGGTAAAACAATCACTAATAAATTCATCTAAAATTTTATTTGCTTTGTTAAGCTTATTTCTACCAGCAGCAGGTCTATGGAGTTGTACTCTATGGATAGGGTAATCACTATTTTCCCAAATTTTTCTACGTACAATAAAAAATTCTACTTCTATATTTTCGAGTGGAATTCCATACTGCTCATTGAAAAACTTTTTATAAAGAACTAACTGCATTTGTTTAGTTTCATCCTTTTTAGCTTTAGCACCCCATCCCCTAGTAGACGTTTTTATATCGTATACATAAAATTTG
>Ga0181377_1000888_pt1 | contig 10373 bp, 12 predicted proteins | sample LowvirmetaG_9_FD_130160 | JGI IMG/M metagenome (GOLD analysis project Ga0181377, IMG submission 130160) | Marine viral communities from the Subarctic Pacific Ocean - Lowphox_13 viral metaG | ecosystem: Environmental > Aquatic > Marine > Oceanic | place: Subarctic Pacific Ocean | collected...
AAACGCGGTCGACCACTTGGTAGCACCAATAAACCATATCGCAGGGTTCTCGATGAATACTTACAGCGCAAATATAAAGGCGAGTTTAACCCTGTTATCAATGCAATCGAATCAGCGTTAAAGATACAAGAGATAGCCGAATCAACTGGCGATATAGCAGACTATAAGGCTAGCGTTGATGCATTCGACCGGGTGAGTAAGTATATTCAGCCAACATTAAAAGCAGTTGAGATGTCAGGCGATGCAGGTGTAACAGTCTCGCTCCAGAGAAAACGATTCGACGGTTTGCAAGACGATAATAATAATGATGGTGAGGAATAGCACCCCCCCTCCCGAAGGCGCGTCGTGTATGTATATATATGCATCGCTCAAAAAAAAATTGGAGCTATATGAAAGTCACCCCTATCCGCCCCAACATGAAAGACCCTAAAACGCCCTCAGATGGCTTTACAGGCGATTTAATTATGATTACTATAGAAGAGGGTCAGGTTGAGGTTGCAAGCTCTCTAATCGATGAAAAAACGGTATTCTATATTGACCTTTGTAAACATATAATAATGAGAGATACTTTGGAAGGCATTTATGGTGACGATTGAGACGGATGAATATGTAAGTGACACTGTGTTAGAGTTGATTCATAACTTCGCTAATGCTTTAATAGACAAAGATGAAATGTTGATGCGTGAAATCTTAGACATTGTATATGATAAGATGGCAACAGACTTTGTTGATGAGGAAGATTATGAGTCACTTGAATAAGTTAGATAAAGCCACTAGGGATAGGCACTTCCCTGAATCAAATGGTGGTAAGGGTAGTAAGCGTAGAACCGAGACAAATGAGTCTAGGAAGAAATATCAAGAAAACTGGGACAAGATATTTGGTAAGAAAAAATGAGCCAAATACAATACGATCTATGCCCACAGGGACAAGTTCTCCAAGACTTTTCTGATTGTCGCGCACGTAACTCCTTCATCATGGGACCGTTGGGTTCTGGGAAAACAGTACAATGTATTTTAAAACTGTTAGACCTTATCTGTGAACAAGAGCCTGTCTCTGACCCTGAACACAAAAACTACAATAAACGTCTATCTCGTGTTATTGCCGCTCGTAACACCTATTCTGAACTGTTCTCTACCACCATTAAGGACTGGCTAGAGATACATGGGGAGTTGGGTGACTTTAAACAAGGCAACAAAGAACCCCCTACACACTTCATGAGATTCAACCTAGAAGACGGTACAGAGGTTGAGTGTGATGTCGTATTTATCGCTTTTGACCGCCCTGAACACGTTAAAAAAGCAAGGGGTATCCAGACTACTTGGGTATGGTTGAACGAGACTAAAGAGCATTCTAAAGCCGTTTTAGATATGTTAGACCTACGTCATGGTCGTTACCCCTCACCCAAAGAAGGTGTGCGTCCTACGCATCATGGAATGTTAGGAGATTCTAACGCCCCTGATGAAGACCATTGGTATTTTAAACTTGCTGAGATTGAACGCCCTGAAGATTGGTCATTTTTTAGGCAGGCGGGTGGAGTTATTAAAGAAGGTGAAGACTGGGTAATAAACCCTAACGCTGAAAACCTGAAGAACCTACCAGACGGCTACTACAAGCGCGGTCTAAACGGTAAGACTAATGACTGGATAAAGGTGAACTTAGCTAATGAATATGGATTTGTATCGAACGGTAAGCCAGTGCATCCTATGTACACTGATAGCGTCCATTGCCAACACATGGATGAGTTTAAGCCATCCTTCGACTACCCTATTGTCTTAGGCTTTGACTTTGGTCGTACACCTGCGTGTGCGTTTTTACAACGAACTTCCGTAGGAAGATGGATATGTTTCGATGAAATGGTTCTTACCGACTCTGGTGCTGTTGATTTTGCACCTACACTTAAAAGATACATTGAAGATCAATACCCTGACCACAAATTCACAGGGTGGGGTGATCCTTCTGGCAACAACAAAAACCAATCAAATAGTGACACACCGTTTCAGATAATGCGAGCCGCAGGTATTCCTTGTCAACCTACTCCCACAAATGACCCACTAAAACGTAGAGCCGCACTAGAAGTACCCATGAAAGAAATGTGTATGGATGGCAAGCCTAGATTCATTGTCTTACCAAAAGCCTCTATGATTCGTAAAGGTCTACAAGGTGGGTTCTGCTACCGTAGAGTACAAAAGTCTGGCGAACACTATACTGACGAACCAGATAAGAACGAATACTCTCACCCTGTAGAAGCTCTTGAATACGCTTTACAAGGAGAAGGAGAAGGTCGCTCTGCACTGCGTGGGACTGGAAAGTTTACTAAACCTACCCAAGCAAAGGTCAACTTTAGTGTCTTCTGAGGTGTATGTAGTGTTTAAAAATGACTCTTCCAATTGGTGGAGTCCATTTTTAAAAAAAGGAATTAGGCACTGTTATGTGGTAAAACCATCAATAGATAGGCTAATTGTTTGCGGTAAGTCAACAAATGATTACGACTTGTTCACGATTGACGCAAAAAATGGTATAATCGAGGACAACTATATTCTATTAGGTTATAAGCCCAAAAAGTGTAAACGCTTTTTATTCATGCTAAATACTTGTGTAGGGCATACGAAACAGATATTAGGCATAAATAAGCCTTTTATCTGGACACCATATCAACTGTACAAATACATGAGGAAGAACAATGGGCGGATCAGCTAAACCACCACCACCAACACCTGAAGAAATTGCTTTAGAAAAAAGAACTCAACTTGGATTGCGTAGAGAACGTGCTAAAACAGAGCGCATGTTAAAAGCACAGGCTCGCGGCAAGTTAGGCGTTAAGTCATTACTTGGTGGTATTAAGCCTGACACTGGCATCAAGCAAGAAGATGTTGTTCATAGTAAAGCTATATCTAGCGAGGAAAGAGACCTGAATAATATGAGCGCGTTTGACAAAATGATAGCCAGAAGAACAGGTAGAAGTTTATGAAATTACCATCTGAACTTGGCACTATCCAAGACCTAAAAAAACGCGAAGCAAACGCATTTAAACGCTCTACTCACTGGCATGATCAGCTAGATGATGCGTATGAATACTTTCTGCCTAACCGTAACCTGTTTGAAACTGTGGTAGCGGGTCAGAAGAAGATGGATAAAATCTTTGACTCTACTGCTCTTGAGGCTATCCAACAGGGTGCAAGTAAGCTACAAGAAAACGTAGCCCCTATCTGGTCGCGTTGGGCTACTTTTGAGCCATCACTTCGCATAATGAAACTACTTCAGACAGGTCAGTTTGACGTTTCAGAAGAAGACATTAGACGCAACCTTGAAGAGCAGGCAGAAGAAGTTTTTGACTACATTAACCGTTCTAACTTTGCCACACAGTTTTACGAGCATGCCCTTGATCTACTTATAGGTACAGGCACACTTCGTATTGACGAAGACGAAGATGATGATATGCCTATTGTCTTCAATGCTATCCCACAGAAAGGTATTGCGTTTGAGGAAGGTCCACAAGGAAATGTAGAAACACACTGGCGCAGATTTGAGGTAAAAGCAAAAGACCTGCCCCGCAAGTGGAAAGGATTTAAAGCATCTCCATCAATGGCTAAAGTAATCAAAGACAAGCCTGACACTATGGTCAAAGCCTATGAAGGTGTTGTTTATTTGCCGAAATCTAAAACTTATTACGGTTGTCTGTGGGTAGGAAAAGAAGATACATTAAGTTGGACTGAAGATTATGGTAAGTCATCACCGTGGGTAACAGGTCGTTACTCTAAGGTAGCAGGTGAGATTCGTGGTCGTGGTCCTGCTTTACAAGCACTGCCTGATGTTAAGTCACTAAACAAAGCTAAAGAGTTTACGCTACAAAAGGCGGCAATCGACCTTGCAGGTATGTACACTGCTACTGATGATGGCGTGACTAACCCCTACAATATCAGTATAAGTCCGGGAGTTGTTATTCCAGTTGGTTCCAATAACTCAGCTAACCCATCGTTGAGACGATTAGACACTGGTGCTAACTTGCAGTTGTCGCAGTTTGTTATTAATGATCTACAAATGAACATTAAAAAGGCTTTATTTAACGATCTGCGCGATCCAACAGGTGCAGTTAGATCAGCTACAGAGGTGGCTATTGAGTCGCGTGAACTAGCAAAACGTATTGGTTCTGCGTTTGGACGCTTGCAAACTGAAGTGTTAATCCCTATTATAAAGCGTGTTGTTGCTATTTTGACTCGTAGAGGGCTTATACAGCCTCTTCAGTTAGATGGTAGAGACATTGATATTAAATTTATGTCACCACTAGCAAGACAGCAGGACGCTGAAGATATACTTAATGTTCAACAAGCTGTACAGTTTGTATTAACAACAGCAGGTCCAGATGAAGCGCGTATTGGTCTGAAGACTGAAGAGTTCGCATCTTGGGTTGCTGATAAAGCAGGAGTTCCTGCAAGTCTGATACGAAGTGATGCTGAGAAACAGCAAGTAATGCAAGCAGGAGCGCAAGCATTTGAACAGGGTGCTACGAAAGGTGAGCAACCAATGCAAGGACAGACTACACTTTGAGTTGGAACAAAATAGACAAGGCTTCTACGGAAACCAAGTCTAAGTACGCAGAAGAACAGAGACTAAAAGCCATTGAACTTGCTAAGGCATACAATGGCTGTTTCTCCACGCCTGAAGGAAAGAAAGTCCTTGAAGATTTAACGTCTCGTTTTATCTACGGCAACGATACCCCCTTTGAATCACAAAACGTAAACTATGAAGCGGCTTATCATAATGGTGAGTCTGGAGTAGTTAAGTATGTGATCAATCTAATACAACAAGCTAAAGTAAGAGGTTAATATGTCAGACGAACAAGCCGAAGTACAAGAAGCTACTTCTGATACCTTGTTAGACAATGCTGAACCCACGTTAAGTGAGAACGAGTATTTTCTAGCTGAAGGTATTAAGGGTACAGGTGAAACACCAGAGTGGTACAAAGCAGATAAGTACCAGTCAGTAGCAGAGCAAGCCAAAGCGTATACTGAACTTGAAAAGAAGTTTGGTGGATTTAAAGGCGCGCCAAAGGATGGTTACTCCGCTCCTGAAGGTGTAGAGCAAGATGATGCGTTACTTGCTGAATTAACTGAGTTTGCTAAAGATACCAATATGTCTCAAGAGGCGTATGGTCGTGCATGGGAACTTTTAACGGCACAAGAGCAAGCTGTTGAAGAAGTCACTGCTGAACAAGAGATGGCGAAGCTAGGTGAAAACGCCACACAACGACTGAAGACTGTTGAAGGGTTTCTAAAGAACAACCTAGACGCAGACACTTACACTCAGGTGCAAGACTTAGTAACAACTGCTGAAAGTGTTAAGTTAATCGAAGCTATCGTTAAGGCAACTGTCCCCTCTAAACTACCTATCGAGGGTGGCGAGCATCCTGCAGGATTAACTTGGGCAGATGTAGAAGCAGAAATGTTCAAGAAAGATGATAAAGGCAACCTTCTACGCAGTGTCGATATGAACCACGAACGCAAAGTTCAACAGATGATGGCATCATTTGGCGGTTGATATTTACAAGTATGGGTGTTCGGTGTTATAATACGGCATCGAATACCCTTTCTAAGGCTCGATAAATTTAGGTTGGATGCTGACCAAATTTATTGGGTACTCAGCGAAAACCTTGAAAAACTTTTAAATTAAATCTCTTTTTCGAGGATATTATAATGAGTAATACATTAGGTTTAACTGCCGTAGCTGTCACTGAATTTGACAGTATGGTAAAACACGCGTTTCAAAACGCATCTCTCCTTCGTGACACCGTAACTGTTCGTAACAACGTAGTTGGTGACACTTACAAGTTCCGCGCAATGGGCAAAGGTCTAGCTAATCAAAAAGCTACCAGTGCTGATGTTGATCCAATGGATGTTGCACACAGCGTTATTAGTGCGACCCTGTCTAACTGGAATGCTCCAGAGTACACAGACATTTTTGATCAAGCACAAGTAAACTTCGATGAGAAGCAAGAGCTAGCAACTACTATTGCGGGCGCATTAGGTCGTAGACTTGACCAACTAGTAATTGCACAATTAGATGCCGCTACTCTTTCATCTGTTGGTACTGATACTACTGCTCTAAGCGTAGACGATATTGTTTCTGCTAAAATTAAACTAGTAGAAAATGGTGTAGGTGCAGGTGATTTGTTCACTGTGATTAATGCCAAAGGTTTGTCTGACCTGTTAGGTGCTGAGAAAATTACATCATCTGATTATGCCAATGTTAAAGCTCTTGTAAATGGTGAAGTTGATACATTTGCAGGCTTTAAAGTTATTGTAATGGAAGACCGTTCAGGAGCTGCTGGCGAAGGCGGTTTGGCTGTAGATGGTTCAACTAATGCTGTTAAAGCATACGCTTACAGCAGAGAAGCTGTTGGTCTTGCTATTGGCATCGATATGAAAACGTCTATCGACTACGTTCCACAGAAGACTTCTTTCTTGTGCAACGGTATGTTGAAAGCAGGCGCGGCTGTTCGTGACACTGCAGGCGTAGTTCGTATTGGATACGACAACGTAGTATAAGTAACACCATAAGGGGGGTTCGCCCCCCTTTTCATTTCTACATAAAGGTAAATCATGGCTAGTAAAATAGGATTAATATCTAACGCATTAATTTTAATAGGTGATTTGCCAATAACATCACTTACTGGTAACTCACGCGCACAGGTTGTAGCTAATAACTTGTATGACAATGTGGTGCAAAACGAACTAACAAAGTATCGTTGGGGCTTTGCTCGTAAGAAAGCACAACTTAATAAAGACGCTACAGCTATTGTTGGCACAGAGTGGAACGCTAAGTACACTTTGCCTGCTGACTTACTTACACTAATTAAGCTGAATCCAAATCAGCCATACCAAATTATTGAAGACAAGGTCTATATAAACCATAGTGGTGACTTGTACTGTGACTATATTGCTAATGTCTCTGAAGCAGAGTTTCCTGTGTACTTTTCTAAAATGGTTGAGTATGCGCTAGCTAAAGACTTTGCTATGTCTATTCGTGATAACGCTACTACTAAACAAGTTATGGCTATGGAGTACGAAAATGAATCTCGCATGGCGCGTTACACTGATTCACAGCAACACCCTATTACACCAATACAGAGTAGACCATTCCTTGATGTGAGGTACTAATGGCTAAAAGCAACTTTGTTCAAAACAAGTTCGTTAGCGGAGAGTTATCTGAAAACATCAAAGCTAGAACAGACCTAGAACAATATTATCAGGGCATGGAAATTGCTACCAATGTAGTTACTACTCCACAAGGCGGGGTAAAGAGACGCATGGGTTCTGAGTTTATTGACGTTCCGCAGGGTAAAACTGTGCGAATGACTAACAACTTTTTTAGCTCTTCTAATGTTAAAACAGGCAGTTCTGTAAGCGATCTTAATGATAATGACACATCAACTGTAGTAGAGTTTGATGGTATAGGGTCAAATGCTAACGTAGTAATATGGCAAAATACATTTTCAAATAATCCTACTTTTACAAAAACTGTTAGCTTTATTGACCTTGTTGGCATTAAGTTTAATTTAGATGTTACTAGCACAGAGTTCCTTTTGGAAAGTTCTACTGATGGTAGCACTTGGGGAGCAGACGGTACAAACGAACAAAGCATTGTAGTTCCTAAGATTACAAACTTTGAACAAGATATGAGGTTACGAGTTGATATTCCTGTATCTACTACTGGCGGTCCAAATACATACGTTAGACGTTATTGGAGATTAGTGCGTAGAGCAAGCACTCCATTAGGTCTGGCTGTTATGTCTATAAAGGATGTTAACTTCTATGAGCTAGATACCGCTAACATATCTGAAGATTACAAATTACATAAGTTTGAAGTTAGCAAAGATGACAGCTTTTTGTTGTTTTTTCAACCATCTAACTTACGCATATTTAGAGTTACAGAGACAGCAACAACATATCTACAAGACATTAATCATGGGCTAGGCACAAACTACCCTAATCGTGTTGCTAGTAACGAAAATGTATTATTACTGTTCAACAAAGATGTTGAGCCAAGACGCTTAGTTTATAACTTTAATAATAATGGGTTGTTTTACTACGACACTCCTACGTTTACGAATATACCTAGATATGACTTTGATGATCGAAATAGTCCAACTGAAATAGCCGCAGTTAATACAGTTACATTCCACGCTAATTTTGATGCAGGTGATAAGTATCAACTAGAAGTTGATGGGGTTCTTAGTAAAGAGATTGTATATCATGGCGATGCTGACACTGACGAGCAAACTGCTACAGCAAGGTCTATGCAGGTTAATCTTCAGGATATGCCTGTCTTTGATGATTCTGGCATTACAGTTGCAAGAACTGGCACTGATGAATACACTGTAACAATGGCAGGTGATTCTGCTAATGACTATCCTTTAATGACAGGATTTGGCACTACAAACTCACACCCAATAACATTTAATGGGTATACTCAAGGAAGAGATACAAAAGAGCCTATCTGGAGTGCTACTAGAGGCTATCCAAATCTTGGCGTATTTGCAGAAGGCAGACTATGGATAGGTGGTACACGCGATAAACCACAGGTTTTAATGGCATCACAAGCAGGCAATTATTTTGATTTTAAAGTAGACAGAGGCGAAGCAAACGAAGGCTTTTTGTTTACTATTAACGGATCAAAGAGTGCTATCGTTGATGTTACTGGTGGTCGTGGTGTTACAGTATTCACTGAGGGAGCGGAGTACAGTATTACAGGTAATACTCCTGCTACGCTTGATGCACAACAACAAACACAACATGGTAGCTTTAGTGAAGATGTACCTACACTAGCCCTAGATGGCACTACATTGTTCGTAGACCGCAATGGCAGAACACTTAGACAGTTTATCTTTGATTACAGAGAAGAAGGCTTTAGAAGCGTAGATATGTCTGTATTATCATCACATTTGATTAACTCTCCTGTAGACATGGATGCGGTTACTGCGGTATCAGCAGATGATGCTAACTATGTATTTGTTATTAATGCTGATGGTACTGCTATTGTAATGAATACATTGCGAGATCAAGACATCACAGGCTTTACTAAATTTGACCAAATTAGAGTTGCTGTCGATAATAGTGAAATACAGGGTAGCAATACAGATTTTGTAGGCACTGTAGATAAGTATAAACAAGTTGTTTCCGTAAACAATGTGCTACACGTTTTATGTCAAACAGGCGGCTCTCCTACTAGTGGTTATGAGTTTACATTATCAAGATTTACATTAGATCGCTTAATGGATATGAGCGTTAAGTTTGAGCCTAGTTCATCGCCAGATGCTGATGGTTATTATCATCCGCAGTATCTTACTGGCACAAAACATTTATCAGGCTTTCAACTTATTAATGTTGTTGCAGGTAACAGCGTACTACCACCTAGATATGCGGCACAGTATGCTAACGTAGTTGAACTTACAAATGCAGAAAGAGAGCTTAATGCTACTATAGAGGTGGGGCGTAACTTTGTACCTACTGTTAAACCTATGCCATTAAGCACCATGATGGCTAATGGTGACAACATACAGATGGCATTAAAGCGCGTAGATAGAATGAATTTGCGTGTAATTAACTCAGCAGGTGTTAATATAGATGGTGTAGCTGTACCTGTTAGAGAGTTTGGTGATTCTGGTAGTAGCCCACTAAATACATCTTTAGTGCCGTCTACAGGGATTATAGAAGATAACAATGGCGGCAATGGTTGGGGTAGAGAAGTTGTACCTAAGATTACGGTACCAGACCCAACACCATTCCATTTATTAGCAATAGATTACGAGATTAGTTCTTAGAGGTTATTATGTGGCAGTTAATTGCATTGGCAGGTGCGGCACAAGCGTATGGGCAATACCAAACAGGTAAGGCGCAAGAAGCACAAATGAAGCGTCAGGCAGAACAAGAACGCTTACGCGCTCAGACTGAAGAGCTTGCTAGGCGTGAAGAGTTAAATCAGGCGATTGCGGCTAATCAGGTTGCTATAGCTATGAGTGGTATAAGTGGCGCGACACCACAAAGTGTATCTTTAGAATCTGCTCGAAAAACAACCACTAGCGAAGCGGCTATAAGTCTCAGTGAAAAACTAAAACAACGTCAGCTAATTAGAGAAGGTGAAGCCGCGGCTTTCGCAGGAAAGGTTGGCGCAGTTAGCACTTTGTTAGACACTGCTGTTGATATAAAAGCAACATAGGATAAAACATGGCTATTAAACCTATTACAAGATATGGAAAGTTTACTCCTACTGGTGTAGATCGGTCAGGGGAAATTCGTATGCGCGCACTTGCAGGTCTTAGTGAGCAGGTTTATGACATTACTCGTGATGTTGTTAAGACTAAGCGTGAGCAAGAAGC
>Ga0181377_1000892_pt1 | contig 10339 bp, 7 predicted proteins | sample LowvirmetaG_9_FD_130160 | JGI IMG/M metagenome (GOLD analysis project Ga0181377, IMG submission 130160) | Marine viral communities from the Subarctic Pacific Ocean - Lowphox_13 viral metaG | ecosystem: Environmental > Aquatic > Marine > Oceanic | place: Subarctic Pacific Ocean | collected 2015-12-10
GGTACTATCAAACACTACTTTAATAAGCTGACCACTTAAAGACGTAGAATCTACAATTAAATCTATTTCTCCTTCCGTTGTAATCGCGGAAGTAGGTGTTTGCTCTGTTAATATTTGAGTTTCCGCTAATATTAACAGAGGATCAGTATCACCAACATATTGCCCGGGTAAAGATGATAGTTCTCCTGTTAAAGAAGTTAAAAAAGTACCAAACGCATACTCATAGTTACTATTATATACATTATTACCAGGTAATTTAAACTGTAACGACCATACTATGTCATAATTTGAGTTATAACTTAAATCTGTCTCTACAAACTGATAATATCTTGCATCAGATGGTAGTAGAATGTCGGATGGAAAGGCCATTATACATATTTATACTGTAGAACTAATTAAACGCGTCAATTATCTGATCGAGCTTTCCAAGAATATCCTTTACCTTTACTAATTCTTCTAACTCATCTACATTAAACGATAATTTAAGTAAGTATTCTTTTAAATTAACAAAATCTTCGTAATCTAGACCTTCAACTATTAACTCCTCCATATAGTTATTTACATTAGTTAAAGACTATATCCATGGATTTCTATATACACTGATCCACGTAGATAATTATTTTTAGCCATGTAAATGCTGTTATTAGCTTTATCGACCCTTTGAGAAAATCCTGCTGCATGCATATCGTGCCTTTCGCTTGGTGCTGAGTGTTGGGCTAGAATAAATTTCTTCGAAGAAGAACTTGGAGCGACCGAATTATCATATGTACCATACATAGTTACTGTACCCTTTATCTGTCGATCTCCCAGTCTTAACGTTCCAAAAATCGCCTTTATACCTAAACTCGCAGGCGCGACATCGTCTAAATTAAATGTTGTCCACGCATCCATACCTAGAGGAAATAAAGTACGATCATTATTAGCGAGTATAACAGGATTATCAAGATAAACTGTTTTGTATATGCAGTTATCTTCTTTATACCCGGATAATCCAACTTCAAGTGTTCCACTTAAAAATTCTGTAGCTGTATCTATAATATCAACACCGTTTAATGTAGCGGATAATGGAGAAGTAAACTTAATTGTAGGTGCTTGTACATCAGCTTCAAAAGCTTTTATAATAAATGTAGTACCAAATGCTGAAAGACTAACATTTGAACCAGAGGCTAAAGGTATAAGGGTAGAATTAAAAGGGTCATTTACGTTTGAACCATACAATGTCTTATTAGTTAAATCAGGTAGATTAAAGTTAACAGTATTACCACCGTATCTATTGCCTATTACAGCCGATAGATCTGGGTAATCAGCGCCAGCTACTGAAGAACCGTCACATTTTAACCAACCATAAGGTACAAACTCAGCCCCTGTTACAAAAGGCACTATCGTACCTGCAGGTATTTGATTTGCAGTAGTAGTTGGTACAGTACTAGTAATAACAGTAGGTAAACTCCACGATAATTTATTATTAGTATCGGATATAAGAAAGCTATCGTTTGTAGATGGAGCTATCGAAGGGAAATCATAATTTATTGAACTAATTTTAAGCTTAGAAGGTAAGGTTAAATAGCTAGTAGCATCAATTGTACGTTGTTTAATCTCATCAATACTAATACTACTACTTAAAGCTATCCTATTGCTAGTATCTAGTTCAATACTATTACCTAGTGCATCAGCAGAAAAATTACCAGCAGAAAGAGTACCTACAGTCACGCGCTGAGCGGCATCAATTACAATAGAACCATTACTTGTACTCAGTAAATTTGATACTGTTTCCCAGTCAGCAATATCCGAACCATTATTCTGCTTAATACGTAGTAACGTATTATTATCACTATCAAAAGCTAAATCATTTATTTCACCAGTTTCAATAGTAACATCAGGCCTACTACCTAAAAATTTATTACCAATTAATATACCCCCTGCGGTAGTACCATCGCCTATAAACAACCGCGTAGTATCAGAAGCATATCCCAATTCACCTTCATCTAAGGTTATATTTTTTCTATCTTCATTGGTACCTCTACGTACCAGTAGTTTTAAGAGTGTATTTTCTAGTATTTCAATCGAAGCCATGGTATATGTTAGTAGTTAAAAATTGGTATTGCATATCTATCAAAAGTAGCGCCATTATTTCGCGAAATTCCAGATAGAGCTAGTGTTAAAAATCCTGCTGAACTGAGAATCTGTGGACTACCGTCTGAATCAGTAGTAGAGTAGGTTGTACCGTTATGTACAAGTCCTTCTGAAACTTGATTAGGTGCACCAGTAAATAACCCAGTCTCAATGGATGTCGCCTTAATTATATAGTTCGTGGCAATAGCTGATAAATTGGCTCCGCTTGTATCTGTTTGACTACCTGTTAGATACCATTGTTGTGTATTGTTAAAGGTACTATTTGAACCGTATTGCAATACATTACCACCTGTCAAATTAGGCAATCTAAAGTCGGTATTGTCTGTATTACCGTAATTTGTACCTATAACCTCCCAAAGTTCTTGATAATGGTCACGTAATAAATAATGACCATTACAGAGTAAATATCCATCAGGTACTTTACCTATAGCAGCAGCATGTGGTAGTATAGCACCTACAGGTACAAAATCAGCGCCTGTTAACGAAGTCGCTGTTAAACAATCAAAAAAAGTAGAATCAGGTATACCTTTTGCTACCCCGTAATCGTCTAATTTAATTCGAGACATTTCGTAATCACCAGATAAACTCTGCGTTTTAAGAGATAACCGGCGATCAGTAAAGTCGAAATTATCTGCGTTTACTCCAGATAGAATACTTTGAATTTGGTTAGTAGTGTTGTTGTATAATAACCCTACACCAAACGCTTTATTATCGAAAGAGCTAAAAGATACTGTATTAGATCTCACTTTACTAGTTTGTAATTTATTATCGTTAGTTAGCTCTAACCCATCACCGACGTTTATAGTTATTTGTGTACCAGCTCCTCCAACTAATCCACCCGAGATAGCTGTTGTTGCTATTTCTCGATTTGTAATAGAGCCCTCTGTAAGTGATAGTTTAGTTGAGGATAGCTCTAAAAAGTCAGTATTAAAATTTACAGCAATTGCACTACCGTCCTTTTTTAACCCACTACCAAAAGCAGCTTCTTTTATATCATTTGCATCTAAGGAGCTCGTCTTAACAGTTAGTGTATTTGTGGCTGTAAATTCGATATTTTCATTATCCGGCGCAGGTCCTATATATGACCAACCGGTAAGTGAAGAGTCATATTCGCTTGCAGTGAGAGTATATAGTTTAGAGTTAGCATATCCTATATCTCCTATTTGCGCGCCGGCGACTGTTCCAAGACCGGATTCTAAACTATAAACCCCGAAGTTTTTATTACCAACAACCTTACCACCAGTTACAGATCCATCACCTACAAATACTCTTTTTGTATCTATAGTATATCCTAACTCTCCTTGATCTAATACTAATTGCTTACGTTGATCATCTGACCCACGTCTTACTTTTATCTTTACTATTGTAATATCTGGCATTGCTAAAATTTATTAAGATGTTCTCTGCCAAACGTATACTCCGAAGTATGGTGGCATATTATTATGATGTGGATCGCTACCACCTGTAGATGTTGTTTTTGTTGATCGGCTACTACTACCATCATCGATATCATCGGATCTTCCGCGCTGTACAGTAATTTCAAGACTTCCATCAACTAACTGACGTGAACTTTCAATCCGATTGTTCTGATCATGGGAGTGACTAGGCATCTCTTCAATAGTTAATAAATGTTCATACTCACCAACTAAATCTGAACTAGAACCTTCGTTAATTGTTGCCTGATCACCATTTTTATCACTACCAGTACCAACACCTGCTAGATACCTACCTTCAGAAACTAATTGCCAAGCTGTACCGGAGAATGTTGTACTAGGATTAATATTTTCGGCTGTAAGGTATAACGAATCAACTGGAAAAATTATGTCAAAAAGAGTGGTAAGAGTTGAAGCAGTAGGTTGCTCGACGTTGTTAATAACAACCTTATTAGTACTTACCTGGATAGGAGCTTGATTACCCAAACCGTCATATACGTATTCTAAGTCTCCTGTAAGTGAGCTAGCACTTAAATGAAGCAGAGATGTATACCTATCTGAGATAAATTGATTTTCTAAACTCGCCGACATATAATATATTTATGTTAGCTGCTAAGAATGCTATCGTAAATAGTTTTCTGAAGTTCAAATAATTTACTAAAAATTCTATTTACAGATAAATAGTTTACACTTTCGTTACTATGAAAGTAGAAGTTGCGAGTATCAATCTCTAGCGGTGTAGGTATTTTAAAATCGGTAAACACTAATCCCCCAGTATTTTCAACTCGCGAAGAAACAGTTCGGTCATCAACAAATTCTATCGCAGAAACTTCCAGCGTAGTATCTCCATACCTACTAACCTGCTCCTCACGAGACAATTTTTGAAATTCCTCATACTCTTCTCTAGTAACTTCGTTCTCATTAATATAATACTTGGTTACTCCGATCCTCCCTACGATGTCAAAATACTTTTCTATTTGCTCTGCTGGAGATGCTGCTAAAAAGAAGTTGTATTCCCTTCTTGTAACTTTTATCGTGTCTGAGATGCCTTGATATGCTCCAAAAAAGGCGTTTAGGGTACTAGGACCTAAACTAATAAAAAATCCACCATCTGGACCCGCAATTTCGCTAAATCCAAAAAAAGTTTTGCTAATCGCATAATCGCTAGGTGGCTCCCACGGAAGAGTTTCAACTCGTGAAGTGATATTCCGGCTAGCAGCACCTAGAGTAGAAGAATCACCAATACCATACTTATTCAACTGTTCCTCACGAGACAATTTTTGAAATTCCTCATACTCTTCTTTGGAAACTTCATTGTCATTAATATAATAACGCTTTAATTCATCTGCTTTGGGTATTCTTGTAAAGTTATTATAGATATTAATAGTATCTCTTAAGATATCTTGAATTAAAACATTTAAATTTATACCTAAGCTGGTTTCGCATATAGTATCAAAAATATCTGGGTTGAAAAAGCTTTCCAAGTTAGCAGGAACTAGACTTATTCGTTTGTTATTAAACTGGGCAGTAGAGAAATAGAGTCTACCTATATTATGAAAATACGTATAGGTCTTATCATTAAACGTATCTGTAAGAGTATTGAGCGTAGATACTTGATTTGACTCAAGAAGATTAGTATTAAACTTCCAGCTATTTGTATTAAACTTATACGGTGAATTGAAAAGAATATCTGGAGGTAGTAATAAATTTATATTATTTAGGAAAGAAGTAACAGGTCTCGGATTAGTTATCATTCGTTCTGTTACATTACCATTATCTTTTAATGTAAATAAGTTACTATCATACTCTGAAAATGATACATCTAAGTCTATTATAGAATCATTGCTATAATAAATTAATAACCCAGCTGGATAGCGAGCATCGCCGTTAATAACCGGATTTAAATTTATATAATCTCTAGCGTAGTAGAAAGTTTTTTCTATCTCCTCATTAGTAATAGGATCACGAACTATTAAGGTAATTTCACGTGGATCTGATAAGCTAAACGTACTTACAGCATACTCATTTTCAAATAAAGGAAAGTAGTAACCTTCTGTTTGAGGAATTCCTTGTCGCTGGCTACTTCCTACCGTTGGTGTACCAAAAACAGTAAAAGCAGCATCCTTATTAGTAGCGGTTCTGTATTTTTCACTAACACTGATTCTTGGTATTATCTTAGGCGCAGGAATTACACCATTTATTATAAATTCTGGTATATCTATAAAATAAGCGTTATAACTTTGGGTATTGCTTAAAGGTTTAGCTACTATTAGTAGTAAATCATCCGTATATCTAGACTCAACTCTTACATATTCCGCATTATCTAAACTTGAAATAGGTATAGTAGCAAGAACTTCACTCGTATTGTTTCGCGAAATTTCCAGCTTAATAGTATACGGCGCGTTTTCTTCTATTACTTGCACTACCTTGTAAGTTTTACCGAAGCTAATATTATCATTGATAACTGCATGGGTTGAAGTTTTTATTCTATCTACTAACTTTAATCTAGTACACGCTCTGTAAATATCTCTATCATATATGTCTGTATAATTTAAATTATTGCCTTCTGAGTTGAGATCAGATACATCTAACGAAGGTGAATATATTAAGCCGTTTGCTTTATCCGCATCTAGCCTTTTTACACTAGCTAATTCCTGTTGAATAGAAGTATTTGCAATCTTTTTAATTTCCCCAGTAAAACTACCACTAAAAGCAATTGTTTTTGTACCTGTGAAGGCAGTATATATAAACCCATCCTCAAACGTCTCAACATATGCCCTTTTTGTATTATCTAATTCAAAAAGATCAGGAAATCTTCCTTTATCCGCGCCTTTAAAAGGATCTATTTGATACGGTACGGTAAAGTCTTTTAATGTCGCGTTGTCATCGTTTCTATCATCAATTGTTGTAGAAGATAACCCAAAAAATCCACCAAACGATGGCTCGTCTTTAAAATTAGTCGTATCAAGCGCGGAACTATTGTATACCTGACCCAAACTAAAGAGAGAGATATTATTTTCGTATAGTATGTTAAAATTTTGCTTTAAAAAATCATTACTAAGAACATTTCTAGGTGAGTACTCTAAACTTTTTACTGTATTAGTGGTAGAAGCAGTTGCAGAGTTATCAAACTCACGCTTTTCGAGTATACTTCTTGATAAAAAATTATCTTTTGAACTCAACTCTTTAGATAAAGAACTCTTAACACGGCCTGTAAACGGTTTACCGTCGTCGATATTTACAAACCCACTATAATCCACACCACTAAGTGTAAATGCGTTACCAGAAGTATATTTAAAATAGTCTATCATTTAAAATTTTTAAAGTTTATTTTGTTTATTACTGTTGTAGCCGGTAAACTCTTTTGTATCCCGACTAATAAATTATTTTTAACCTCATTTAATATATTTAAATCAGTTATATTTAAATTATCGACGTTTATATCAACAACGTTAGATTTTGACTTTAAATTTGCTCCCAAAGTATTAAGAGTATCGATGTTGTCAGTATAATTTCTCATACCACAAGGTAGCGAAATATAGATATCATCTATTTTCTTTACATTTCTCGTATAAACAGTTACAATTTCATCTTCTAAAGATAATGGCTGTAAAGATAACAATAAATTACTTATAGCATTATTAGCAGTAAGGTTTGATAGGAGAATATCTCCATTAAAATCTTGACTATTTAAATTTATATCTCCAAATAATATTTGTTTATTTGTGTACTGAAATGTTAAAACGCTATATCTTAAAATTTCGACAGTATTCAAATATACTATACCAATACCGGTGAGATTATTGAATGATACATATAGATCATTGTTGGTTAAATCAGATAACGTAACTGTTTTACTAAAAGTCTCAAACAGATTAGTCGCATTATCAAAAAATTTAAATCTTAAATTTAAAATTGTACCAACCTTTACAATAGAAATGCCTGCATCTATTTCATTTACATGTGATGTTATAGAAAAATCATTACTAAAAAACTTGAACGCTAAGGTATATCCTCCATTAGTGTTAATAGTCTTGAAGTAGTTAGGTGCACTCCTTTCTTGATTCTTTAAATCGCAATATTTCAATTGCATTTGTTCATCTACTTGCTCTATATCCTTTATTCTTTCGTAAATATATTCCTTTTTAGGCTCAAAAGTAAGATCGCTTAATTTATCAAAAAATAATTTTTCATTTACAGAAGATTTTAAATTAGAATTACTTTCAATAAGATCTTCAATAACATCCTCATATGTAATATTGTAAATAGGCTTATTACCTAAAGCTGCAGCTTTGGACACTAAGTCTGGATAGTAATACCTGTCCACCCATATCCCTGCTTCTCCTGGCATGCCTGATAGCCAAGTACATAAATATTGACCTTCTGTAGCAGGTAAATTGTCTAACTTTTTATATACCCTATCAGCGAAATAAGGGTAGGGAAATGCAAAAGAGCCTGACTCTACAAATTTTGTATCGTTAATGTTGAGTCTACCAAAAGGATTAAGAGAAGAAGGAGCTGTAAAGGAAGTTGAACCGGGAGTTATTTTATAAGAAAGGTTATAAGTTACAAAATTTAACTCTAAAGATGAATCTTCTTCAGCGTTAATATCGTTATGTATGGAAGTATAATTTCTTATTTTATCGTTAAACACTAAATCGTTAACAGAGCTAAGTAAATTATTAGAAGAAGTAAAGCTATCTGCGGTGTCAGCTATATTTTTTAAATTTATTACATTAAATGTACTACTATCCACACTACTATTTTTATAAAAGAGGTAATTAGACTCTATATCAAATGAACTCCTATTTTCATTTACTAGATATTCTGTATCTGTATACTCTATAAACGATGTATTTATAGGATCTGTTACTATAGTACTTTGATTAAAAATTATTTTTGCAGATGTACCGTTAATATAAAAGGAATTTACATTTTCGAATTCATTAACAACCTGCCCCACTAATTGGTTTTTACGCTTTCTTAATATATACTTTTTATTACCCTTATTAACAAGAAAGGTTAAATATTGTACGGTTCCTGCGTTGGTTAGAATATACTCAAGCTTTCTACTCTCTTTTTTAATTTTATTCTCACTTACGAAAACAACAGGTATTACACCACCCTCTTCAGTATCGTCAGTAGCTACTAGATAGTATTTTTTATTATTATCAACATATGATACAGAGCAGTAAAATCCATCTATAAATTCGACGTTAAAGAGGGTTGAACTGTCATTTTGCTCCGGAGAAAAGACCGCTGCTCCGTAGAAATCTAAATCTAAAAATTGATCCGTGTCTTTAAAATACTGTGGTCTAATATTCTTAACAAACTTAAGATAGTTGCCACTACCTGTACACTTCGCAAATTGTAGTGATGTGTAAATTGAATCAGGTTTTAATTTATCTGATTTGAATTCAATAAATTTATCCAGAGTATTTAAATTGGTAAGGTAGAAATCAGTATAGTTTTTATTTTTAAAGTCTACTGCTCCAGAAAGCGCTGTAATAAAATTCAAAGAAAAATCACCAGCATAAGTTCTACTAAACTGAGTTAAGTTGAGAGAGTCTATACACAAATCTACTTCGTTAGATTTATATGTACTTAAACTTACAGTAGTTGAACTCATTACTATATATTTAAGCCATTATCTCTGTTTTAAAGAATCAAATTACTCAACAATAATAACTTCTGTACCGTCTTTATTATCCACTACAACATTTTCATTATCACGCTCTACCTTTTGCAGATTCTCCCCCACGTCATTAACAATAAATGATGTAAACGAATCTGCATTTGTGTTATTTGTTGTCTCAACAATATAGTTATCTATCTCCGTTCTTAGCTGTAGCGTGGTATCGAGATTGACATTGTTAATTATCTTTACCCCCTCGAGATTAACATCTCTAATATTCTCGTAATATCCTTCAGTTCGTATATCAACAGGAATATTAAATTGTGTAATTTCACCTGTAGTATATTGTATTCCAATTTTTAATGTTAATGATTTTACTAAACTGTTAGGGGATGGGTAGTAGATATGATTATAATTAGTGTTAAGGAATGGTGGCGATACGCCCTTTGTTATTTCCTCTATTATACTGTCAGTTCTATAAGTTAAAAACGTCTTTATTTCAGGTTCAAAAACCTCTGACCCGTCACCCCAATCAATAACAATGTAATATGGAAAAACTTCTGAAAAAATGTTACTTAAATCTATAGATACTTCAGTTTGATCAAATAAATTAATCGTATCAAAATTAGAAGTTACTGATGTTGCATCAGTTGAAAGAGAAATATTGTAAGTATTCATAGTACCAGGGAGTTATTACTAACAGTTAAAGGATCGGAGCTCAAATTAAAGTTAAATGAATCTAATGTATTAGTATTTTCAAACGTAAAGGTCTTATTATCATGAACAGCTCTTACGTAGTCGTCTCTTACAAACGTTACGTTGCTATTATTATCTATAAAAAAGTTATGGCTAGCTATAACTGGTGACATGTTTTGATCTTTGACCAAATAACTCAAATTAAATGTATCTACATCACCTCTATAAGTAATAATAGGTGTATCGACTTTATCATATAATACATCATAACCGGATAATATAAATCTATTTATATTATTTCTAAGCTCCAAATTATTTTTTGGAAATAGCTTAGTATTAGTATTAGAATTGTAATTATACTCGTATATTTCAGGGTAGACAGATAGTGTTTTAGTTTGTGTAGAATCCTGCTCTACTTTAAGCTTATAGTAATATACATTAA
>Ga0181377_1000893_pt1 | contig 10339 bp, 14 predicted proteins | sample LowvirmetaG_9_FD_130160 | JGI IMG/M metagenome (GOLD analysis project Ga0181377, IMG submission 130160) | Marine viral communities from the Subarctic Pacific Ocean - Lowphox_13 viral metaG | ecosystem: Environmental > Aquatic > Marine > Oceanic | place: Subarctic Pacific Ocean | collected...
TATAATAACTTCAGTTCAAACAAACCAAATGTCCCTCTCACCTGAGTTTATTCGCACTTCCCTTCAGGGATTGTATGGTGAGTCTGTTGCTGCTGCTGATATTCGTGCCTGGTGTGCTATGAATGGTGCGAACTATCAAACTGTCACCAGCAAACTTGCTGATTACAAAACTAGTCGTGGAAAGTGGAACTTGACCGTCCAAGAAAAACTAGAACAAACTTACCAGGCACCACCTGCTATTCCTGCTATCAAACAAAACCTTATTCCTGCAAAAGATGATACCTTCGTCAGCTTTGGTAGCTTCGCTGATATTAAAAAAATTATTAAGTCCGGTCTGTTCTATCCAACGTTCATTACGGGTCTTTCGGGTAATGGTAAAACGTTCTCTGTGGAGCAAGCATGTTCCCAAACAAAACGTGAACTTATCCGCGTAAACATCACGATTGAAACAGATGAAGATGATCTCATTGGCGGATTTCGCCTTGTCAATGGTGAAACCGTTTGGCACAATGGTCCAGTCGTCGAAGCCTTGGAGCGCGGTGCGATTCTATTGCTTGACGAGATTGACCTGGCTTCCAACAAAATTCTTTGCCTTCAATCAATCCTGGAAGGAAAAGGAGTTTTCTTGAAGAAGATTGGTAAGGTTGTTCAACCTACTGATGGTTTCAATATCTTTGCCACTGCAAACACTAAGGGTAAAGGTTCTGATGATGGTCGCTTTATCGGCACTAACGTTTTGAATGAAGCATTCCTGGAGCGTTTTCCTGTGACGTTCGAGCAAGAATATCCGACAGTTGCTATTGAGCAGAAAATTTTGAACAAATTTTGTACTGATGAAAAATTTTGTATGCGACTTGTTGATTGGGCAGACATCATTCGTAAGACCTTTTATGATGGTGGTATTGAAGAAATCATTAGCACTCGTCGTCTGATACACATTATCAAGGCATACAACATCTTCCAAGACAAAGCAAAGGCAATTCAGGTTTGTGTGAATCGTTTTGATGATGAAACCAAGCAAGCATTCCTTGAACTATATGATAAGGTTGATGCAGATTTCCAAATGCCTGTAGAAAATAATACTACTGATGTGATTGACACAGAGGTTTCATTTTGATATAATATGACTAACTCATGGTCCTTTCTATTTGACGAATTAAATATGTCCAATCAAAATTATTGGGAAGAAGACGAGTTCAGTATTGTTGGTAATCCTCCTTATCAGGCAAATACTGCATCTTCAGACACTAGTGTTTTTAGTAGTTCTTATCTTGCAGGTGGTAGGGGTAATGACCGTATCTCATTTATTGGCAATGATGCTCGACCAGCAGCACAGGTTCCCGTTACTCTTGGAGGAGAAGATACTATTACTTTTAATATGAATCAACCTTCTAAATCAACACCCACACCCACACTTACACCTTCAACTAACACTAAGCAAAAGTATAGTGAAGATGTAATCATTAAAGAACTAAAAGATTACATCACTAGAACATACGATCAGCATTATTCTGCTGGTTCTGATAAGATTCAGACTCTTGATCTTATTGAAGCTTGTGGTGATGGTGAGGCATTCTGTCGCAGCAACATTCTCAAGTATGCGTCACGATATGATAAGAAGGGAACTGCGCGTCGTGACATTATGAAAATTCTGCATTATGCTGTGCTCCTAATGCATTTCAACGATAAGAATGCACAACGTGAAATCTACCCTCAATGAAACTGAAACCATCCAATACTATGAAACTATCTGATCGCACAATCAATCTTCTTAAGAACTTCTCTTCTATCAATCAGTCGATTCTTTTTAAAGAAGGCAACTCTCTTCGCACTATTTCTGTGATGAAGAACATCCTTGCAGAAGCAAATATCGGAGAGGATATTCCTCGAGACTTTGGTATCTATGACCTTAATCAATTTTTGAATGGTCTTAATTTACATCAAAGTGCAGAACTTGACTTTCAGAACGATGGTTATGTGGTTATTAAAGAAGGCAGGTCACGATCAAAGTATTTCTTTGCAGACCCTAATGTCATCGTGACTCCTCCAGAGAAGTCTATTTCTCTGCCTACTGAAGATGTATGTTTTACTCTTGACACCAATCAACTTGATAAACTACTGAAAGCAGCAGCAGTGTATCAACTGCCAGACCTTTCTGCTGTTGGTGAAAATGGTGTTGTCAAACTTGTTGTTCGTGATAAGAAAAACGAAACATCTAATGACTTCTCTGTTATTGTTGGTGAAACAGAAGATGAGTTTTCTTTCAACTTCAAAGTTGAGAACATCAAGATCATTCCTGGTTCTTACGATGTTGTTGTATCCAAGAAACTTCTTTCTCGATTCAAGAGCACTCAGTATGATTTGACTTATTATATTGCTCTGGAACCCGATTCTACATTTGCAGATTGATATGAAAAGGTGGGAAGTTACTTATAAACTCCCTACTACAGGGAGTAAGTATCATAAGACAATTGTGGAAGCAAATTATCAACATGATGCAAAAAAGATTGCACAAGCTCAAATTCCTTCTGCTATAATTTGTGGAGGTCCACAACCTGTAAGATGAAAACAATTACATGGATGAGAATAGTTGGCAGTATCGGAGTTATTACCGCATATTTCACTATCCTACATATCAATGTTTTGGTTGGTGTGATAATTAATTTCATTGCCGACCTTGTGTCAATTCCTTACTTTGTGAGGACTAAGGCATGGGATGTTGTTATAATGCTATCATTTCTTCTGAGCATCAGTATCAGCAAACTATTATCATAAACATTTTTATATAATTATGAATCGTAATGAATTTCTTTGGGTCGAAAAATATCGCCCCAAAACTATTGATGAGTGCATTCTTCCTGAGTCTACTAAGAATACCTTTAAAGGGTTCCTAGATAAGGGTGAGGTTCCTAACCTTCTTCTTTCTGGTCCTCCTGGTATAGGTAAGACCACTGTCGCTAAAGCCCTCTGCAATCAACTTGGAGTAGATTCTTATGTCATCAATGGATCCGATGAAGGTAGATTTCTTGACACTGTACGGAATCAGGCCAAGAACTTTGCTTCGACCGTATCACTTTCGTCAGATGCAAAACACAAAGTCATCATCATTGACGAAGCTGATAACACAGGGAACGATGTACAACTCCTCTTACGGGCAAATATTGAGACGTTTTATAACAACTGTCGATTCATCTTCACCTGTAACTACAAAAACAAAATCATCGAACCCTTACATTCTCGGTGTGCCGTCATCGACTTTGGAATCAAGGGAAAAGAACGACAGGAAATCGCAGCAGGATTCTTCAAACGTCTTCAAGAAATCTTGGGTACAGAAAATATTGAATATGATAACAAGGTCCTGGTAGAACTTATCAATAAGCACTTCCCAGACTGGCGTCGTGTTCTTAATGAGTGTCAAAGATACTCGACTAGTGGAAAGATTGATTCTGCTATTCTTGCTACCTTCTCTGATGTTTCTGTAAATGACCTTATCAAAAACCTTAAACAAAAGAACTTCACTGAAGTTCGTAAGTGGGTCGTTAATAATATGGATAATGATTCTGCGACACTTCTTCGTCTTATATACGATGCTCTCATGACAACCCTTGAAAACAATAGCATTCCTGCTGCTGTGCTTATTTTTGCTAAGTATCAGTATCAGATTGCATTTGTTGCTGACCAAGAAATCAATTTCCTTGCTTGTTTAACTGAGATTATGTGTGAATGTGAATTCAAATGACAGAAGAGCAACTAGAAAAAGAACGTCACATTGATGACGATTGTGAAGTTGTCAATAACTTCTATCGCGCTAAATATTGGCACCCAAACATTCCATTCTATCTCCAGGATGAAAATGGAGACACCTATGAGTTTGGTTGGAAACTCATTTATCAATATATCGAGAATATAAATGCTTAATGTAAAATTGTTTCGTATCGTGACCGGTGAAGAAGTTATCGCAGAAGTTCTTTCTGAAGATGACTCTACTGTGACTGTTCAGAATGGTCTAGTTGTTCTTCCAACTGGTCAAAGTATTGGTTTTGCCCCTTGGGCGACCGTTGTTGATGAAGACAATCGTGAACTGGTTGTATCTAGAAATCATATTGTTTACATTGGGGAAATTTCCTCTAGTGTCAAGAAAAAATATAATGAAATTTACGGAAGTAAATTGATCACTCCTGAAGACAAAAAACTTATTTTATGATTATGAAAAAGAAACAACGTTGTCAAGTTAAGTCCAGATTCTATTATATTTTCTGGGGAACTGCTACGGTAGCAGTAGTTTTAGGTCAACTTTATGTTGGTAGTGGATACCGTATTTTGCATAATGATATGCAGAATTTATTGCAAAAAGTTGATGGTGTTCTTCTTCGTGCAGATGAACCCAACTACCTATGAAATCTCATAAGACTCCTCTAAGATATCCTGGTGGCAAGTCTCGTGCCTGCACTAAAATGGATCAATACCTCTTGAAGGTATCTGATTCTAAAGAATACCGTGAACCTTTTTTAGGTGGTGGTAGTGTAGCAATTCACATTACTAAAAAGTATCCTCATCTTGATGTGTGGGTCAATGATCTATATGAACCTCTCTATAACTTTTGGAGAGTTCTCCAGGATGATGGTAATGCTTTATATGAAACACTATGTGATTTAAAATCTAGACATCCAGAACCAGAATCTGCAAAAGAACTATTCTTAAAATCAAAGGAGTATCTAAATGATGAATCCAATAATGACGCTTTATGGCGTGCTGTCAGTTTTTATACTATCAATAAGTGTTCTTTTTCTGGTCTCACCGAGTCATCCTCCTTCAGCAAACAAGCAAGTGACTCAAACTTCTCAATGCGAGGAATCGAAAAACTACCAGGATACACAAAAATAATTGAGAACTGGAAGATAACTAATCTTAGTTATGAACAACTTTTTACTGATGATAAAAACATTTTTACTTACTTAGATCCACCATATGAGATTGGAAGTAATCTTTATGGTAAGCGAGGTAGTATGCATAAAGGATTTAATCACGACCATTTTGCTATCAAGTGTGACCGATTTGTTGGTCCTCAACTTATATCCTATAATTCCTCTCAGTTAGTAAAGGATAGATTTAAAGGTTGGCAGACTGGAGAATTTGATTTGACATATACTATGCGCTCTGTTGGTGAGTATATGCGTGAACAAAAAGAACGTAAGGAACTTTTACTTTTTAATTATGGAATTGAAGGACTGGCTTAACTCAATCAACTTTAATAAGGAAGATTTAAGTGAAAACATTAGCTCTTACCCTCCATATATTGTTAATCGTTGTTTGTCTGGTCACATTGACTGCATCTTCTTTGCAAATGAGATGAACATCCATCATCATATCTCTAAAGATATGCAATATTCGTTTTATCTAAATAGTTTGAGGAAAAAGAAGAGATTCTCTCCCTGGATCCGAAAAGATAAGGTCAAAGATTTAGAATGCGTTAAGCAGTACTATGGATATAGTAATGAAAAAGCATCTCAAGCTTTGAAAATTCTTACCCAAGAACAACTAGATTTTATTAAACAACGACTTGATACTGGTGGCACTAAATGACTACACAAATAATTGAACCTCGGGTAGATTGGACACCCAACATGATGGTAGAGGTGGTTCTCAACGAACCCGATGATTTTCTGAAGGTGCGCGAAACTTTGACTAGAATTGGAGTTGCGTCGAGAAAAGAGAAGAAACTTTATCAATCATGCCATATTCTGCATAAGCAGGGGCGATATTATATTGTTCACTTTAAGGAACTGTTTGCTTTGGATGGTAAACATGCTAACCTGACAGTGAATGATATTCAGCGTCGAAATCGTATCGTAAGACTTCTTGCTGATTGGGGTCTTGTCGGTGTTGTGAATGAGGAAGAAGTTTATGATATTGCACCTCTTAATCAGATTAAGGTTCTTGCATATAAGGATAAGGGAGAATGGGTGTTAGAGCAGAAATATAATATTGGTAAGAAGACTAAACCCCAAGAAGAAAGTCAATAAATAAGACTGAGACCTTTCGTGCGGTCTCTACGAAAGTCGGAACACCATATAAAGAGGTTCGGTAAATACCGTTCCTCTTTTTTTGTGTTATGTTATAAATAAACATGGATGCCTTCGGGGTCCACACAACACAAACTCGCTTTTAAAGGAGCTAAGAATCATGGGAAACCTTGCACGGTATACTGCTGCGGACCTGCCTGCACTGATGGAACGCATAAATAGGAATAGCATTGGAATGGATGAATACTTCGATAGGTTGTTTAATCTCCACGAAACAACGAAGAATTATCCACCATTTAATCTAGTCACGGTCAGCGAAGTAGAATCGCGATTAGAAATTGCGCTTGCAGGATTTAAAAAGAAAGAAGTAAATGTCTACACACAAGACGGAAAACTCTTTGTCGAAGGGCAAAGGGAGGATACAGAATCGGAAAAAACTTATGTCCACAGAGGAATGGCTCAACGATCTTTCACCAGAACTTGGACATTGGCAGAAGAAACGGAAGTTAGATCAGTTGTATTTGAGGATGGGTTACTAAGTATTGTTCTTGGTAGGATTGTTCCTGAACATCATCAAAAGAAAGTTTGGTTTTGATATTCTGACAGATTTTTGCTGCGGTTGATACAGAAGTGTATCATAGTGATACAGTATAATCTATATAATTATGTAATCTGATGGAGACCATTATGAACTTCACCATGACTACCATACTTTTTGGTACAACAGTATCTCTTTTTAGTTGGGGAGTGTTGTACCCTGTTCTGTCCTAATACCTCCTGAACCATGGAAATTCTAGCAATCATCGCAGCAATCTCAGCAACATCATTGGGAGCATATTGGATGACACCTAAAAACTGAATAAATAAAACTGAATATCGTCGTCGCAGAGGGGTAACTGGCACAATCCAGTGACAACCCCTCTTTTTTATGCTATACTAAATGGGAAGTATGAAAAAATTATGACTGTAAAACTTGCCGTTCTTAAATCTGGCGAAGATATTATCTCTGATATGCAAGAGATGGTCATCGAGAAAGATGAAGAAGAAAAAGTAATTGGATATATTTTCAAAAGACCATGTATCGTAAAACTTGAAAATAGAGAAAACCTTTCTGATCTACAAGGAAACAGGTCTTTTGAGATTAGTATGATCCCTTGGATTCCGCTGTCGGCAGATCAGGATATTCCTGTCTCTGCAGATTGGGTTATTACATTAGTAGAACCTGTAGAAAAATTAAAAACTATGTACGAAAAAGGAGTTTTAAACAATGGAAAAGCAGATAAAACTTTTAGTGATGATGAACAAACAGATTCTAGTGACGGAGATTGAAGAAGTAGGTGCAGAACTTGGAGAACCAGATTGTAAACTGACAGAACCTTTTCTTGTTAATCAAGACAAAACCCTTTCTCCTTGGTTAGTTGAATACACTAGTCAAAATGTTTATATGATACATTCTGATAAAATTTTAACCATCTGTGATCCAAAACCAACACTGTTGGAAAAATATGAAGACCTGATTAAGTAATGCGTTTCTACACTAATGTGCAAATGATCGGGAATCAATTTCTGGTCCGTGGTTATGATAATGGTAAACAAGTTACATTCAAAGAAGAGTTTTCTCCAACCTTGTTTGTTTCAGCAAAGAAGCAAACGAAGTATAAAACTCTTGAAGGCGAATATGTAGAATCAATTCAACCTGGAAGTATTCGTGACTGCAGGGAGTTTTATAAAAAATATAAAGACGTAGATGGGTTTAAGATCTACGGTAACGATAGGTATGTCTGTCAATATATTTCGGATAAGTATCCTGAAGATGAAATCAAGTTTGATATTAGTCACATCAAACTGATAACTCTTGATATTGAGACGACCGCAGAGTATGGTTTCCCAGATGTAAAGTCTGCCGAAGAAGAGATCCTTGCCATCACGATTCAAGACTATACGTCAAAAGAGATTATTACTTGGGGCGTTAAACCTTTTATCAACAAACAAGAGAATGTAACCTATCATTACTGTCCTAGTGAGCATCATCTTTTGAGTCACTTTATTAACTATTGGATGGTAAATGTTCCTGATGTTGTCACGGGATGGAACATTCAGTTTTTTGATATTCCATATATCTGTAAGCGTCTCAACAGAGTGCTTGGAGAGAAGTTGATGAAGCGTTTCTCCAACTGGGGTCTTGTGACCGAAGGGGAGTTGTTTATTAAGGGACGTAGCCATGTTGTATTTGATATTGGCGGACTGACCCAACTTGACTACCTTGATCTCTACAAGAAGTTTACCTACAAGGCACAGGAGTCTTATCGTCTGGACTATATCGCTGAGGTAGAATTGGGTCAGAAGAAACTGGACCACTCTGAGTTTGATACTTTCAAAGACTTCTACACTCATGGTTGGCAGAAGTTTATTGAATATAACATCGTTGATGTGGAACTTGTTGACCGTTTGGAAGACAAGATGAAACTGATTGAACTTGCACTGACGATGGCATATGACGCCAAGGTCAACTTTGCAGACGTGTTCTATCAGGTCCGTATGTGGGACAATATCATTTACAACTATCTTAAGAAGCGTGATATTGTTATTCCCCCCAAGGTTCGTTCAGACAAGAACGAAAAGTATGCCGGTGCCTATGTGAAGGAACCCAAACCAGGTGTGTATGACTGGGTTGTGAGTTTTGACTTGAACTCTCTGTATCCTCACCTGATCATGCAATATAATATTTCACCTGAAACTCTGTTGGAAAATCGTCATCCTAACGTTTCTGTGAATAAAATTCTCAACCAAGAGACTAACTTTGAGTTGTATAAAGACAACTCAGTATGTGCAAATGGTGCAATGTTCCGAAAGGACATAAAAGGATTTCTTCCTGAACTCATGGAGAAGATGTATGGGGATCGAGTTGTATTCAAGAAAAGAATGCTGCAGGCAAAGCAAGAATATGAAAAGACTCCGACAAAAACATTAGAGAAAGAGATTGCCCGCTGTAATAATATTCAGATGGCTAAAAAAATCTCACTCAACTCTGCTTATGGTGCTATTGGTAACCAATATTTCCGTTATTACAAACTAGAAAACGCTGAGGCAATTACACTTTCTGGTCAAGTCTCTATCCGTTGGATTGAAATCCGAGTTAACACTTATCTAAATAATCTGTTAAAAACAGAAGGTGTAGATTATGTTATCGCATCTGACACCGATTCAATATATATTAACTTTGGACCTATTGTTGATAAATTTTTTGGTGATAAAGTTGACGATAAGGGCAAAATTGTTTCGATCATTGACAAAATTTGTCAGGATAAGTTGGAACCGTTCATCGAATCCTCTTATCAAAATCTTGCGGATTATGTCAATGCGTATGAACAGAAAATGCAAATGAAGCGGGAGAATATTGCTGACCGTGGTATTTGGACTGCGAAGAAGCGATACATTCTCAATGTATGGAATAGTGAAGGAGTTCAATATTCTGAACCAAAATTAAAGGTTATGGGTATTGAATCTGTAAAGTCATCTACTCCTGCTCCTTGCCGAAAGATGCTAAAGGATGCATTTAAGATTCTGATGACTGGAACAGAAGATGAGGTTCAAGAATACATTGAACAGTGTCGTTCTGACTTCCGAAAACTTCCTCCAGAGCAAATCTCATTCCCTAGAGGTGTTTCTGATGTTGATAAGTATAAATCTACGAGCAACATCTACTTAAAAGGAACTCCTATTCACGCTAGAGGAGCACTTCTCTTCAACTATTATGTAAAGAAGGCAAAACTTACCGATAAATATTCACTTATTCAAAGTGGTGAGAAAATTAAATTTTGTTATTTGAAAAAACCAAACCCCATCCACGAGAATGTTATTTCATTCATACAAGACTTTCCTAGGGAACTTGGATTTGACAAATATGTAGACTATGAACTACAATTTGACAAAGCATTTCTTGAACCACTCAAGATTATTCTTGATTCTATTGGATGGAGTGTCGAAAAAACTGTAAATCTTGATTCATTTTTCTCTTAATGGACTTTCTTAAAGATATTGTAAAAGAAATTGGCGATGACTATACCAAACTGGCAAAAGACATCGACGACACAGAAACTTACGTGGACACGGGTTCGTACATTTTTAACGGACTCGTTTCAGGTAGCATATTTGGTGGTGTTTCTGGGAATAAGATTACTGCCATTGCTGGGGAGTCTTCTACTGGCAAGACTTTCTTTTCTCTCGCTGTCGTCAAAAACTTTCTTGATTCTAATCCTGACGGATATTGCCTTTATTTTGACACCGAGGCAGCAGTTAATAAATCTCTTCTCGAA
>Ga0181377_1000894_pt1 | contig 10337 bp, 7 predicted proteins | sample LowvirmetaG_9_FD_130160 | JGI IMG/M metagenome (GOLD analysis project Ga0181377, IMG submission 130160) | Marine viral communities from the Subarctic Pacific Ocean - Lowphox_13 viral metaG | ecosystem: Environmental > Aquatic > Marine > Oceanic | place: Subarctic Pacific Ocean | collected 2015-12-10
CTCATATAAATAAAGTTATCACTTTATGTATTTATACAGGATAAAAGTAAATGGCAAGCGGTAACGAAAAAGTTAATGCATCAAAAAAAGATTCTAGCTTAGAGGTCTTAAGTTTTCCCAGTAACCTGGGCGTACACCAAATGATCTTAAAATTTTATGAATACGACTACTCTCGTGTGTCGAAAGGTAAAGGTGCTCATGGAGTAAAGGCATCTATCGCCTTGCCGTTGCCGCAAAATATTGTTGATCAATCTCGCCTTGAAGTTGGTGGCACACAGTTAGGTGTGATTGGTGGGATTACTGCAGACATCTCAGGTGCTGCAAAGTCAGGCAATCTAGGTGCTAATGCACAAAAAGACATCAGTGCGTTCAAAAATGAAGACGGATCATTTAAAGGTGCTACTGAAATGATGAGTGCCTTTGCAAACAATTTTAAAGATGTTATTGGTTCGGGCATGGATGCATCTGTTTATTTGTTGAAAGCAGGTGTGGGAAGCATTGCTCCACAGATAGGACAAGCATTATCAGCAACAAGTGGAGCAGCATTGAACCCACAAACAACGCTTGTATTTGATGGTGTTGATCTAAAAATTCATAACTTTGAATGGTTGTTGTCTCCTAAGAATGAAAAAGAACAAAAAGAATTAGATAAAATTATTCAACTCATACAATACTATATTCATCCTGACTACAAAAGTCCTGCGGCAGGGTTAGAGTCGTCAACATTCAGAAGTGTTAGTCGTGGACTATTAACATATCCTGCGCTTATGCAAGTAGAGTTAGTTGGTGTATCAGGCAATCTTAAAACAGTATTCAAGTCAGGTAAATATTTAATGGTCAATCAATTTGCTGTTGACTATACTCCACAAGGCATGGTATTGAATAAAGGCGGCACAGCATCAGTTATTCGTTGCTCGTTAAATACAACTGAAAGCGAAATTCATACTCGTGCTGACTATCGTTATGGCGAATTTGGTGCGTTAGGTGATGAATCAAATGATCTTTCTGATATTTTAACTGATGTATTAGATGGCGCAGCTGACATTGAGGACATCGTTCAAGGCGAAATCGACAGTCAACTTAGTGGTGCAGTTAGTGATCTCGCAGACAAATATAACGTAACTGCTTAGGAATAAATTATGTATTTTAAATCTTTTCCGACAACCCTTTGGGACAAAAAAGAGATGGTAGACATCTCTAGACGTGCGACTATCCTTAATAAAGTTAAAGGTGATCCATATGGATTCGTTCCTTATACAGTTCAGGATGGCGATACGATAGAAATGATTGCGTATCATTACTATGGCGATGCAGAATTGTCATGGTTGGTCCTACTTGCTAATAATATTATTGATCCTTATGAAGATTTTTTCAAAGAGAAAGCACAACTGGATCAATATGTTATTAACAAATATCGTGACGATTGGTATCAAGCAGCTATAGTTGATAATGTCTTAGGGCTGGTGCATCCTGTTACTAGGTTAGTATCAACTGATCCTGAAGTAACGCTTGAACTATATGTTAGTTACACCGGCAATAGTAACTATAGGTATTGGAGTGAAGACGAAACCGTATTGAGATGGACACAAAACCAAGTTATTCCATCAAGTACGGGCAATAAGTTCTTGGGTGAAGATGCTGCTCGAGCGTTTAAAACAATTAAATATTATTATTCAAAAAATAATCCTAACATACAAATCTCGCCCGCCACACAAATAAAATATCCTTCAGGCGAGTTTGTTCCTAAGTATATTTACGACCATGAAGTAGAAGAGAACGAAAAGAAACGTAATATTAATTTAATTTCTGATATTTACGTCAATCAAATCATAGATGAGATGAAGACAGTTCTAAATGACTAAAGCAAAGATCGCACCCCATGCAGGATACGTTGACGTTTCGAAACTTTTAATCGTTTCGCACGAGAGCGGGAAGTCAGTCGATATAAAAGCAAACTACGTCTCGATCCACATGACCGAAAACTTATACAATCCCTTCGTAGATGGATACATTGATATTGCGGACACTTACGGAATGATATACCCCACCGCTTCTGAACGATCAGACGATAATTTTTTTCAAATACGAGGCGAAGAGTATCTACATATAGAGTACTACGACTACAAATCTTTCGATGATGCATCAGAACTCAAAAAAGAAACTTATTTTATATACGCTATCGAAGAGATAGAGATGCTTGATCGTAAGAAAGAAACAGGTTTACAATACAGACTCTTCTTTACATCACCACAAAAAGTATTTTCTGATACAAAACTTATAAGCAAAGCATATAGAAACATGTCATGTAGTGAGATAGTACAAAGCATATATGATGAATACTATACAAACACAACAAACGATCTATGTAAACACAAAGATAATAACGGAAATATATTAAATATAAAGAAAGATCTTATAATAGAAGAGACAAAAGCAAAGTATACAATCGTAATACCTAACCTATCACCAGAGAAAGCAATACAGTTTATAGGTAAACGAGCGTATAGCGAAAAAAATTCAAGCAGTTTCTTCATGTTTTTCGAGACGAGAGACAATTTTTATTTTTGCACCACAGAATACCTTGTAGAAAAGAATCGATTAAAATCAATTGAGCAGGGGGAACGATTTGAGTATTCTTCAGGTAAAGATGACAATTCTCCTGATGGACAAGAACGTGCGATGAACATCATATCGAATGGCACTTTCCCCTCAATCAACTCGATGGAAGCGATTAAGAAACAAGCGTATTCACGTAGAATCAGCGAGATAGATCTAGCGAATCGAGACATCAATCACTTCTATTATCAATACAAAGATAACTATACAGGGTATGAGAACATTGATAAGCGACCACAGTTGCAGAACTCTAAAGCGTTTATAACACAAACGACTGGAGATGTCAACCATATAGATGATACGTATGTGTTTAAGGACTATGCAGGTATCGGTGAAGCGTATCAGAAACAAGCGAATCATGATAGACAGTATCCGTATTATAAGGAAACATTAAGTACGAAACCTGTGTTTGCATATCACTTTGCAAAGAATACTATGACAGGATCTATTAAAGGAAGGAATAAGATGTTTCCTGGATCTTTAATCAATGTTGATATACCTGAGTATGCAGTTACATCTATGAAAAATAATATTCCTTTAGATAAGTACTTTGGCGGTACACAGATGGTTGTATCATTAAGCCATGTTATAGTAAATAATGAATGGAATAGTTCTATATCATTTACGAAAGCATTACGTGGAGGAGGGAGTGCACCTAACGCCCCTGGATCGAATGCATCTGCTGTAAGTGAAGAGAAACCAACAGGACAGAGCGAGACATCATAATGGCAGGATTAAAACAATTTACACATTTTGTAGGATATGTAGTTGATCGTGAAGATGGTCAGAACTTAGGTCGTGTTAAAGTTAAAGCATTAGGATTCCATGATCTTGATTCAAAGGTTATATGTGCTGATGATTTACCTTGGGCACCTGTTGTTGATGGTACGTATGGTGCTGTATCAACTGTTCCATTAATAGGCGATTGGGTATTAGGTGCGTTTCTCGACGGTGCCGATGCTCAACATCCTATTGTCTTGGGTTGTATCCCAGGCTATAACTCGCAGGCTCCTTCTGGAACGGAAACAAATGGAACCGAAGTTGCTGAATACGCAAATGATCCTAATCTATTTGGTAAGTTTCCTTTACATCCTGTATTAGGTGGCGAAGGTGTTGATCAATTAGAAGGTTTATTATCTGCAGCGACTGCTACACGTAGAGATGATAACGATTTAAAAGATTCAATTGAACGTAAGCATACAGAAGAAGTTGCGATGCGTCCGGAACGTGATCTTGATAATCGTGTGTTATCGTCTACGGATGATCAGAACTATATCTTAATGACTGACTCAGATGGCGGACATATACAAATAGTTCATCATAAAGGTACTGTGATACAAATCAATGAAGAAGGCGATGTATTGATTAAGACTCGTGGCGGTATGCAGAATATGGTTGATGGTGGCCTTGTTGAACAGATCGATGGCGACTACAATACAATGATTGGACAAGATTATACATTAAAAGTTGACAACAACGGAAAGATGTATTTCCGCAACGATCTAGACATTGAATGCGAGAACTTTAGTTTAACAGTACGTGGCGATACATTAATTAATACGAAAGGCACACATGTACAGAAATCATTTGGTAACATGATGATTAACTCTGGCGATGATATGGATATAGTGTCTGAAAAGAAATTAAAAATTCAATCACTTGATCTCACAACAATACAATCTGATAATCATGGTATCTACTTATATGCAACGGGTGCGCAGAATAAGATTGATATGACTTCAGGTTCGTTGAAAATGACTACAGAAATTAAACCGAATACTGCGATAAAGGATTTCACGGAAGCGGATACACATGAATTAGGCACTATCGATATACAAAGTGCGAACAATATGTTTATCGAAACGAAAGGAACTCCTGCAGATTCACCGCCTAGCACTGCAGAGACTGAGGACTCAGACGGTTTCTTAAATGTTAAGACATCTGCAGGTATGCGTTTTGCAACAGTAGATCCTGATAATGGCAGAATACATTTATTGTCAAGTGATGAAATGCATATAAAGTCCTTGAAGAAAATGGTACTTGAAACTGATGCGACTATGCACATGGATGCTACAACAGTCTATATAGATGATGTAGTTCGTATGGCAGAAGGTGGAGGTACAGGACAATTTGATGAAAAATTACCGGCGTCTTCTACTGTAGCAATGATTAGTTCGCTTACACGTAAGAATGTCGATGATGAAGATGATCTACAAAAGGCAAATGCAGCAGGTGGGTTAGCACCTATGCCGCCTGACAATCAGGGTGTGGGTGGATACAAGGTGCCTGATTCAATACCTATAATACCGAACCCAGGTAATACAAGTGGTTCACAAGGAGTAGCAGAAGAAGATGAGTAATTGTCCAACTAGTTTACCATTAAGTCAATTAACTGATACTGATGAATTTAAAAATATTTTATCAGGCGAAGATCTATTAAACTTAACAGATCCCACAAAGCAATTGAATCAAGCATTGTTGTCTGTGACTACGGATACGATAAATGATAAATTAAATGATCAGAAGACGAAGCAATCTCCATCCGCATATACGTTTGATCAGTTTGAAGATGACTATCCTACACTAGCTAAAAAGATACAAGACGATGATATTAGTCTTGGTGAAGTCGCTATATTCGCAACTGAAACAGGTGCCACCCTGCAATCCCCCTTGAATAGTGCGTTTGACGATCCTGTAGATGGCGTTGATACTGAAGGAGTAACGACTGGGGATACTATTAAGGCGGGGCAAGTATCATTAGATTTTCGTGCATGGACTCCAGGATCTTATCCTACGGCACAAATTGCTGGTGCATTAGCATTGTTAGATACATTCCTTGATGATAATATAGGGTCATCATTATCGGGGGGTCAATGTGCCGCCTTTGCTGCTTTGGGTAATTCTTTACAAAGTTTATTACAATCTATGAAAGCAAAGGCAGATTCACTTGATAGCATACCTGGATTGGATCTTAAGAAGTTTACATTAAGTGAAATTTTATCAGGAGAAGTGATAAAGGTCAAGTTAAAATTAGAAATGATTGGTAAATTAATTAAGGATACTGTAGAGAAAGTTATTGAAAAGGTTAAGAATCAAGCAAAGTCACTCGTTGCTTCACTTAAAGATCTTCCTAATTCATTACAAGCACAGTTAAATAAGGCACAAGCGAAGGTTGCGGCATTCACATCTGACAAGAATAAGAACGGTGTGATGGATGGAATTGATAAAATGATTGCGAATGTTGGATCAATGTTCGAGAAGTTAACCCCTGCTGTATTGGGTTTATTGTTGTTTCGTTTCTGTCAAGTAACAAGTGCTATACAAAATGCAAGTGAAACTCCTTTAAAATCATTGATGAATACAGTGAATGGCATTCAAGAAACACAAAAAATCATGAAGAGTGAGAGTGCAAAGGCAACAAAAACCGCTGTAGAGTCAGGTGCTAACCGCATGGATGCCGATGACGTTGAAAAACAAAAGGAAAAAGCGCAAACAGAAATGCGTGAACGTAGTACGAAACTTGATGATCTCGTTGAAGGACACAAGTCTCTATACGGTGAAGGTGATGGTGTCGGTCAATTGAATACTGATAGAACGATTAATAATGATTCATTAGTATACGATTTCATGAAGTCATATCCACGACCGAAGAGATCAAAGGATTTGCCTAAGGAATTAAGACCCTATGTTTCTAAGCTAGGTAACGATACATCTATTACTGGCGGTATTGGACCCATCAAATTTAAGGGAGGATCACAGATTGCGACTACACAATTACGTAAGAATGGTGATGATACTGGTGCTCCGGGCCCGGGTTGGACTCTAGTACAAACGAAACTATGGGTACAGATACTAGATATGGCAAATCAATTAGATGAAGATATACTTGTAATCAAAGGGTTCGATTATGAATCTAAATCTAAATATCGTAAGAAAGGACAAATAGTAACTATAGAATTACCCTCTGATGATATAACTACACAATTAAGATATCTTATTGCCGCTTCCCGTGCAGGACTTAAAGGAATTCTTCTAGGCACGAACCCAGGAAGAATTACTGTAGGTAATTCTGCTCGTGGTGGATGGTTAAGTAAAACTTTACAAAAAGAATATGATGATTTATTTAAAGGTGCTACTGTGGAGGAACGTACTGAGTCATTCACTGCAGGAAAGGATAATACATCTATATTCGCATTAAGAAGTGCTTTAACTGATCATAAGCGTGATGCATGGTATCCTAGAGTTGCCGTCAAGAATGATAAATAATATATAAACCCAGGAATAAGTAAATGGCATTAACACCTAACAATATATCACGAATAGTGGCAGCGGATTTTCATAAGGACATGACGATTGTTCCTGGGAAAGAAGATTTAGCACGTAAGATGAATGAGCAAGCAGTTAAAGAATCTATACGCAATATAGTATTAACGAATAAAGGAGAGCGTCCGTTTCAACCTGAGTTGGGTTGTAATGTACGTAAGATGTTATTTGATAATGCAACACCTCAAACATTTGACTTAGTTGAAACTGTGATATATGATGCTATTGATCTATATGAACCACGATGTGAATTAATAGGGGTTGACGTAACGGGTGATATAGATAGCAATGCGATTAATATATCGATTGTGTTTCGATTGATAAATACTGATACTCCAACTAAGTTTAACATAATCCTCGACAGGGTAAGATAAGAAATGGCAAAGATTGCACCATATAATAAACTTGATTTCACACAAATTAAAGCGAACCTACTCGCTCATTTACAGAATCAAGATCAATTCAAGGGATTCGATTTCGAAGGATCGAACATGAATGTGCTAGTTGATTTACTAGCGTATAACACATATAGTAATATGACTTATTATAATATGACGTTAGGAGAAACATTCCTCGATTCCGCACAGTTAAAAAACAGTGTTGTATCTCATGCAAAAGAATTAAATTATTTACCACGTTCTAGACGTTCAGCAGGGGCATTATTATCATTACGTATTACTGCATCTCAGGCAGGTAATACATTTACAATACCTCGTGGAACATCTTTCCTAGGTAGATGTGGTAATGTGTCATATAATTTTATCACAAATAAGACATATAATGCAACTCGTGAAGGACAAACTGCCAACGTATTTGTAGCGAATGATGTTGCTGTGTTTGAAGGTCGTACTATAATTGAAGTGCTTGACTATGCGAATACTGTATTATCTAATTCGTTTATTGATACACGATCTATTCGTTTGTTTGTAAACGGTGAAGAGTATAGATACGCTACAGGTATATTCGGAGTTGTTGAGAATGATAAAGTATTCTATTTACAACCAGAGTTAAATGATAAGTATTCGATACAATTTGGTCAAACATTATTCGGGTATCAACCAACTGCAACCGATGTGATAGAAGTTCAGTATCGTGTATGTTCTGGGACTCAATCAAATGGTGTGAAAGCGTTTTCTGTTGATGCGGGAGCAATAGGAGCAACTAGCGTGATTGCGACTCCCATTGGAAACTCGATAGGCGGCGCAGATGCTGAATCAGTGGAATCGGTAAGGGAGTTTGCCCCTAAGGCGTTTCAGGTTCAGGATCGTGCTGTGACTGCCAACGATTACGAAGTTTTGCTTAAGACACAGTTTCCCGAAATAGAAAACATTAGTGTGTTTGGTGGTGATGAAGCAACGCCTCCTCAATATGGTCGTGTGATTGTTGCGGTTGATGTACAGGGTCGTGATGGTGCTGCTGCAACTGAAATGGCATTATATAAAGATTATATTAAGAGTAAGAGTCCGTTAGCAATCGAACCAATTTTTCAAGAAGCAAAATTCTTATATGCTAAAACGAATGTCGTAGTATCCTTTGATCGTAATAATATTCTTACATCTGTTGCGGGATTAGAAGCATTAGTTCGTGATGCATTGACTACGTATTCAAGTACAAATTTAAATAAGTTTGGTGCGACATTAGGTTCATCTGATTTAAGTTATTCATTATCATTAGCAAATGAAGCAATCACATCTGTATCAGTAACAACAGATCCTATTATTGATTATAAACCTGTATTGAATGCAAATGAAAGTCCTACGTTTAACTTTAATCAAGAGTTATTAAAACCTTATCCATATAACGACACTAGTGGATTAACAGATTACAAACCATGTATTTCATCTACACGATTCACGATTGATAATACAATTGTTGAATTACAGGATGATGGTAATGGTGTTATACAAGCGATTGTATCTAGTGATGCATTACGTTCTGTGTATAAAAAGAACTTAGGTAGCGTGAATTATGATACAGGCGAAATCATTTTGAAGGATTTACGCATACGTAATTTTGAAGGTGCCGCAATTCAAATTACTGTTAAGACAAAAACTCGTGACTTCACATCACCGAAGGATCGTATCTTTAGAATAAGACAAAGTGATACTACAGTAACAACAAGGGCAGTTTAATGCAATACAGACCATCAACGATAGCGCCGACTATACCCGAGCAGTTCCCAGATCACTATCGTGAAGATGGTCCTGATCTTGTTGAGTTCGTTAAACAGTATTATGAATATCTTGACGAAACAAATGATCGAAACTTTGCAGGATTACGTGACATTGATTCGACATTAGAAAGTTTCCTAAAGTATTATAAGAACAAATATTTACACAATCTTCCTTTTGTAAATAAAGCACTTGAGGATATACCTTTCCTTGTTAAAAACATTGGCGATTTATATCGCAGTAAAGGTACGTCAGAAGCACTCGAACTGTTATTCAAAATGTTCTACAAAACGGAAGTTGAAACATACTTTCCGGCGTCTTCTATTCTGTCATTGTCTGATTCGAAATGGGCATTCTCTACATTCATTGAGTTCCTTCCTGTACAGGATGTATCAATCTTCCCTGTGAAGAAAGGAGATAGAATTGAAGGTGATACATCAAAAGCAACCGCATTCGTTGACGAAATTGTATTTTATAATATTGATGGTGTACTAGTTCCTGTAACGTACATATCAAACGTATACGGAAAGTTCACAAACGATGACGGATTACGTATAGAAAGAGATGGTGTTGTTACATATCCTGGTAAATTGATATACGGATCTATTGAATCGACAACTGTATTAACTAGAGATGCAACAGCAAATAATGTAGTAGGTAACAAATTAAAAATTGTTTCAAGCAGAACAGGTGTTGATGGCGAAGCAACAGTTCGAACAGTATCCGATATTCCAACGGGTGTTGTTGATTGGCAATTATTGGATAGTGGTTGGGGATATGCAGTTCCTGAAGGATCAACACAGAGTGGGAGTAATTATACAGTAGGTCCTAACTCAGTTGATACAGAAAACGAAATATTGACATCGACACAAGTATTGATTGTTGCAGGAGATGAAGTACCTGATCTTGTTCCTGGTACAACTGTCATCGCCATCAATACACCTGTAAACGAAGTTTCAAATGGATCATCAACACCAGTAGCAAATAAGCGATTTGATGGTATTGGAAAAGTTATCGCATACGAACATCCGATCATTTATGTGTACGCATTTCCCGAATCGACAACAACTGATTTCGATGATGGTGCATTTGTCGTAAGAAATACTGTTACAGGTCTTGAAGAGGATTGGCCTTTTGCCCCAGTCGTCATTAATCCAAGAGCACAGGTTCAGGTCGGTGGTGTAGGTACGGTTGAAATATCATCGATGACACGTTATAACGATTCAG
>Ga0181377_1000896_pt1 | contig 10329 bp, 7 predicted proteins | sample LowvirmetaG_9_FD_130160 | JGI IMG/M metagenome (GOLD analysis project Ga0181377, IMG submission 130160) | Marine viral communities from the Subarctic Pacific Ocean - Lowphox_13 viral metaG | ecosystem: Environmental > Aquatic > Marine > Oceanic | place: Subarctic Pacific Ocean | collected 2015-12-10
AATAACATTGGGGAATATGTAGCATACGAAACCAGGGACGGCTTTGAAGTTGATTCCTATACTCAATACAATAACAATTGGCACATCACATCTAAAACTCAATTTTGGCACTCACACAACATCAAACTTATTAAACACAAAAGCACTGGCATACACAACAGCACTACACTGAAAACATAAATCTTCTTGAGGGTGGGAGAAACACCCACTCAGAACTGAAGCAAAGTAGTATAGACAAAAAAGATACAGGCACTGAGAAAAAGCAACCTGTTGTTTAGCACACGGCAACCTATCCACTGTGTGTTAGATTCCGCGAGGTGACAGCAATGTCACGTGATGGTAGTGTATGAGGATTGAAGGCTCGCCCCTCCTCCACGCACCCTGGTATGGGATGATGATGGTCTTATGAAGATTATTTTTTTAACTCACCTGTGGTAGGTGAGTTATGACTTCTGGTTTATGAAGTATTTAAATCCACATCTATATTTGTTATCAGACGAAGTCGATAAAAACGATATGAATTGAAGTGAACGGAAGTGAACTGAAATTAATGAGTTTTTAGATGTACGAAGTACATCTTTGTGGTTTATCCAGTATTACTAGCTGTGGAACTAGAACTACCAGCAATTGACTTGAGAATTTTATTTGTGGTATCTGTTTTTGTAAGTAAAATACTAATGAGATCTTCTGTGCTTTTCATGGCATTTTCCTGATTACTAGCATCAGCCATGGGCACTGCTGACTTCACTGCTTGAGTGGAAGTGCCGTCTTGACTTACAGGACCTGGGGTTGTAGGTTCTGCTGTCTCTGGATCTTTGATTATTGATGTACTGCTTTGTTGCGACGGTGGTGTTCCTGTTTCTTTAGCAGCATTAGCTAATATTGCTTCTTGTGTTTTTTCCTCAGGTGTTTTTGGTTCAGCAATTTTTTCTGCTTGCTTTTTCTTGTCGGCATCAATGAGCGCCAGCGATGCATCCACAAAACTATCTTGTATCGCTGTCTGCTCTGCTTTTAATTTATCTATATGTGATTGCTTTTGGAAATTACTTTGAAATCCTGTCTCTATATTATTGGTCTGTGCATTGGTATGTTCAATAATCTTTCCAGTTACATTAGCAAAAGCTTCAGTTGCACCTTCACCATATGTAGACGCTATAGCATCCTTTAGATCTCCTGCGTCTGGGAAAAGTTGTAATAGATGTTCTCCAGTGAGCTCTTGTATATCAACGCCGGCTTTGGTAACCATTTCCAGCATTTTTTCAGCGTCTACTGATCCAGCTTTCTTTTCATTTTTCTCGTCGCGATATTCTACAATATCGCTTATTGCATTCATTAATCCAGCAGACTTTTGTTCTTCGGACTGATTACCTCGTTTTCTATTTTTGGCAGATTCAACTCTATTGCTGGCATCACCGATGATCTCACCTTCACTTTCCCCAAACAGCAAATCCATAAAGTCTATATTTTTTAATTGTTCCCCAACTATGCCCATTAGGTTTACAAATATATCGCTAAGGTATGTGCCTATTTTTTCCATGACACTACCGCCCTCATTGCTAAGCAAGGAATCCACAAATGATATGAAAGAATCTGCTGCACCAGCCACATAGTTACCCAGTGTTTCCAACAATGAAGTTACTTTATCGGTGTTTCCTTCTAAATCACCAGTCAAACCAAATAAGTCATTAAATTTATTGATTATTTTTTCAGATATTTCACCGAGTTTTATGCTAAATTTTCCTATGGGAGATTCATCACTGGACAAGTCTCCCAGTGCGGCTGTGAAACTCTGAAGCGCTGGTGCCATGCCTGCTTTAATGCTAGTTAATATTACACCAAAAGAATTTTTAAGTATGGTAATTTGGTTATCGAATTGCACACTATTTTCCAGGGCTTTATTTAATTCTGTTTTGTTTTTATCATTGAAATTTTCATATGCAATAGCAAGCCCACGCTGACTAGATAACAGATCTTTCAGAAACGGAATACTATTACCTTGTATAAACAATGCCTCTTTTTCTGTCTTGCTTAATTTGCTAATGTTAGACCCCATTTCAAGCATGGAATGTTCTAAATTTTTGTTGGCATTCTCGATGGCATTTTCATCCCCACTATCTATGGCTGCCCTGAGATTTTCCACACTGGATTGTACTTTATCGCCCATGTCGTCTGGTAATACACTTAGTGCATTAAATGCGTCTTTGGCTTCCTGACTGCCCAGCATAATAGGGTCTGTGATCATTTTAGCTAAGCCTGCCTGAAATTCCTTGGGCAATCCCGCGCCTTCAAATGTTTGAAATGTTTTTCTTAATTCTTGTTCAACATCTGGGCCCAGGTTAGCCAATGCTGCGGCAATATCCAAATCACCACTAAACAAATCTTTAACTCCATTGGCAATTTCGTCCACACTTTTGCCCAGTAGTTTGCTTGCTGATATCTGACTATCCATCATTTCCTGAGCTTGTTTGGCAGCCTGGCCGGCATTGCGATCTGTAATAAAACCTTGCCTGGTTCTGTATTCAATTTCCTCTGACAGATATTCTATATTCTCAGATATAGTTCTGCCATATGCTGCACCGCCATTGGTTAACTTTTGAAATTCTGTGATTACGCCCTGAATAGCAGCGCCACTAGTAGCAGTCATGGAGCCGCGGAAATCATTGACGGCTCCAGCCGCCTGCTCAACGCTTAGACCTAGCGTCATCATTCCTGGCACAACAGTAGTTAGTTCTTTACCTAGTGATCCAAACGCAGCACCCGATTCTGCCAAGCCTGCGTTTTTAAGATCGTCCCCAAATCCCTTGGTTAAACTTAATACTCCCACCGCTACTGCGGAACTCAAACCTATTAAACCAGATGCTAATCCCCCGCCAACCTTACCCAGTGTGCCAAGTACGCCTGCTGTTTTACTTACTCCGCTGGACAATGAACCAAAAAAAGTGCCCTTGCCATCCACAGCCTCCTTGATATCACTGCCCAGATCTTTTAAAGCATCGAGTTGCGCTTTTGTATTTTTGTCGTCATTTTTTAAAGCTTTCTGAGCATTAGCTATGTCTTTTTCGTCTAGCTTAAATTGTTTTTTTAGTGCCGTGAGAATTTTTTGCTGAGTATCCTCCAGCGCAAAGTCAGGTATATTACCTGAGGAACCATTAAACTCTACTTCAGCCATGCCACAAAACCTATTAAGTGCTATTATTATGCAGATAAATACTGCTGGTCACTTAGTCAAGTATTTATCACGACCGAAAACAGGAGTTTTAATTATATGTCAAATAATCCACTTAAAAGCCACTTTAGAGCACCCAAAATGTTTACCAGATTACCCAGTGGTGGAGATTTTTACACAGAGGGTGTTGTGACACTTAAAGAAACTGGTGAATTGGAAATTTATGCCATGACTAGCAGGGATGAAATCATGATGCGAAATCCTGATGCATTGCTTAACGGCGAAAGTGTAGCACAGATTATTACAAGCTGTGTTCCAGCTGTAAAAAAACCCAGAGAATTACTGGGTGCTGATGTTGATGCGTTGATGGTGGCTATCCAAGGTGCCACATTTGGCGACGAAGTCAAAGTGGAAACCAATTGTCCTGAATGTGGTAATACTGTTATTGGTGCAGGCAGTGTGCAAGCTAGTCTGGCAACCATGAAGGATGTGCCCAAAGATGTTAAAGTGATTACCGATGATAATCTTACGATCGAACTCAGACCAGTGACATATGAAACTACAATTGCGGCAGGTGTAAGCAACTTTCAAAATGCCCGCAGTATGCAGAGTATTGCTAACATTGAGGATGACATGGAAAAACTCAAAGCATTCAATGACAGCTATATGAAAATGGCAGAGCTTAATTTTTTAGTAATTTTAGACAGCATATACAGTATATCAGGCATAGATGATCAGGAAGAGGAATTTATAGTGACTGATCGTGATAACATTCGTGAGTACATGGAAAATTGTAGCAGCAATATTGGAAAGAAAGTAACTGAACAAGTAAACTTGCTTGGCGAAGCAGGCATAGATAAGAATGTAAAAATCCAATGCCAGGAAGAATCATGTGGTCATGTATTTGACACTAACTTGGAGTTTGACCCTGTAAATTTTTCCACCGCTTCCTGAGAAATTCTGACAGTCAGAGTGTAGTAGAATACATATCCAAACTCAGGAAGCAAACAGAGGATACCGAAAAAGCTGTGTTAGAACTTGCTATATATAGTGATGGAAGTATTAGTGTTAGGGACGCCTGGCAAATGAGTTTCACTGAACGCAATATTGCGGTTAAAATTATCAACGAACGCAATCTTAGAAAGGCTGGCAAGGACCCAGCTCAGTATCTGTAATATATTTTTGTTATAGTGGATAAATACCACTAAGACAGGATAAAGATATGACTTGGAAAAAGTTTTTTACAGCAGTTGACAATTCAGGATTACCACTAAATGTCACAGGTGAACAACGCAAATCTGGTGTGGGTAGTTCAGGATTCGGCATGGATAATAGTCGAGGCTGGTTGCCAGAGGTTTATGCAGGATCCCCCAATAGGCTTATGCGCTACAGACAGTATGACGCCATGGATACAGATCCAGAGATCCATACTGCACTGGACACAATTGCAGAATTTGCCACACAAGATGACGAGTATTCGGGTATCCCCTTTGTGATAAATTATGACGACAATCCCTCAGACACTGAGTCCAAGTTAATCTCCAAGGTATTGAAAAACTGGTGTAGCATCAACGACTGGCGTAAAAGACTGTTTAAAATGTTTAGAAGTACTATCAAATACGGCGATTGTTTCCTGATCAGAGACCCAGAAACATATAAGTTATACTGGGTAGACCCTGCACAAATAGAGAAGATAATTGTTAACCAGGCTGAGGGTAAGAGCGTGGATTATATCTTTGTGCGTAATTTAGACCCAAATTTTGAACATTTAATTGCAACTCGTATTAGTCCAGTACACAATGTGGGCACCAATTTGCAGGGCATGAGTACATTTAATACTGCTGATGCATATACTAGTCAGGCACAGTCGGGAGCAGCTAGTAGTGTAGCAGTGGGCGGTGATCACTTTGTACATCCCACAATGAGCGATGGCATGGGACCAGACTGGCCATTTGGTAATAGCATACTTGATCCCATTTATAAAATTTATCGTCAGAAAGAATTGCTGGAAGATGCTGTGCTGATCTATAGGTTGCACAGAGCACCAGAGAGACGTGTGTTTTTTATTGATGTGGGCAACATGCCAGCACACCAGGCTCGCCAATATCTGGAGCAAGTAAAATATGAAGTCAAACAGAAGCGTATCCCCAATCAGACAGCTGACGGTAAAAGTATAGCAGATAGTGCATATAATCCCATGAGCATGCTAGAAGATTACTTTTTTGCTCAAACAGCAGATGGCAGAGGTTCAAAGGTGGATACCTTGCCTGGCGGTGATAATCTGGGCGATATAGACGATCTTAAATATTTTAACAATAAACTTCTCAGAGGTTTGGGTATCCCCAGTTCATATTTGCCCACAGGACCCGAAGACGGATCTGCTTTGTACAACGACGGTAAAGTTGGTGTAGCATATATCCAGGAATTTAGATTTTCCAAGTATGTTGAGCGTTTGCAACGACAAATTGAAGAAAGTCTGGACTTTGAATTTAAAATGTATTTAAAGTGGCGAGGAGTGGAAGTTGACAATGGAAACTTCAGTATTAAGTTAACTCCACCCCAAAACTTTGGGGACTACAGAGAAATTCAACTTGACACAGAACGCGCGGCATTGTATAGCCAGGTTGCTGGTATTACATACATGAGTAATCAGTTTAAACTCAAGAAATATCTGGGACTTTCTGAGGAAGAGATGCGGGAGAACGAGGAGTTGTGGCGTGAGGAGAATGATATCGATCAGTATGGGGACACCAGCACTGAACAAACACAACTTAGAAATGTGGGACTCAGACCCCAGCAAGATATTGATGTAAGCACAGAAATCGCTGAACCTCCACTGACCGCTGCCGGCGAAGAGGGATTGGGCGATATAGCAGGTATTGGTGGCGGATTAGACGATGCTGGAGCAGGCCTGGGAGATGCTGGCGCTGTGCCTTCATAAATACAGTCATGAGATTAGATGAATTTTATAGTCCTGAAGGCGACAACGGTGCAAAGTTTAAGTCTTCGGACACCAGGAAGCAACGACTTACTCTGGAACAACTCAACAAACTTCGAAAATTGCGTGAGTTAAAGAAAGCTGAGAAGATTTCTAACAAAAAGTTTTTGAGAATCATGTATGGAGCTCAGCCTGAGGAACAGGGAATTTAGTTAAAGTATAGTTTTTTTTAGCAAATAATAATACTAAATAAATTTTACTACAAAATCTACTCGAAATGGTTCATTCTGAGCCTGAAAATCATTATCCTACACTTTTATTTGTAAATATACTTGTGGAAGACTTCATCTGGAAGTCTAGTTACGGTTCTAATTTAAATAATAGGAGGCCACAATGTCAGAATCAAGAGCAAATCTCGAACAGATTCTTGAACTCCTTTTGGCAGAAGAGAACGATCAAGCTGAAGAGTTGTTGCACGAGTATGTTGTAGCAAAAGCCCGTCAGCAATATGAGCGCGTTCTGGACGAGTCAGAGGAAGTTGAAGAAGATCTGGAAGAGTCAGAAGAGGTAGATGAATCTTCGTGCGGTTCTAAAGAGGATCACAACGAAGAGGAAGAAATCGACGAAGAAGTTGAAGAAACAATCGATCACTCAGATCCTTCAGCAGGTTATGTTGAAGATGTTACTGACATCCAGGATGCAGTGGAAGCCGACGAGTTTGGTGAAGCTGATGACGAAGATGACGGTGATATGGACGGCGACATGGAAGATAAGCTGGACGATCTGGAAGATGAACTTGCTGATCTCAAAGCAGAGTTTGAAAAGCTTATGGCTGATGATGACGAAGCTGAGGATGACGCAGAAGATGCTATGGATGCTGCAGCAGATGCTGACGCTGACGAGATCGAGTTTGATGCACAGGAAATGGAATCTGTGGAATATGATTTAGATGAAAACTTTGATGATTCTCTGGAAGAAGCAACAAAGTTGTCGGATAATGTAGCAGATCCCAAAGCTCCTACTAGTGATAATGATGCTAGCCCATTTACTCAAGCACCTAAGGAAACTAAGGTCGAGGGTGCTGGCGAGCCTGTACACTCCAAGGATGGCGGTGAAGGTGATCACGGAGATTCAGCAAATGCTAATCCCCAAGATCCAGGCAATAACAACATTGATGTAGAGCAAAAGCAACAATAAAAGGAGCAGATATGTCACGTCAACTGTTTGAATATCTTAATCCCACTGACGCCAAAGTCAGGATCTTTGAAAGTGAAGGTCCTGATGGCACAAAGACTTTGGGCATGGAAGGTATTTTTGTTCAGGCAGAGCAACGAAACCAGAACGGTAGAGTTTATCCTCTGAATGAAATTAAAAAGGCAGTGGACGAGATAGATCAGCGGATCAGAAAAGGTGAAACTGTAATGGGAGAACTAGATCATCCGCCAGAACTCCAAATTAACCTGGACCGCGTTAGCCACATCATAGAAGATATGTGGATGGACGGTAACAATGGTATAGGAAAACTTAAACTCATACAAACGCCCATGGGTAATATTGCTACTGCTCTTATGAAAGCAGGCGCAAAACTGGGCGTAAGCAGTCGGGGCTCAGGCAATGTCAGTGATAACGGTATTGTTGATGGCTTCGAATGTGTAACAGTGGACATTGTGGCACAGCCCAGTGCACCTGATGCTTACCCTAAGCCAGTGTATGAGAGTTTGTTTAACATGCGCGGTGGTGCAGTTCTTCACAGAACGGCTGCCGCAGTAACACACGATAAAAGCGCAGAAAAATACCTAGTAGAGGGCATAGAGTCCTTTATAAGGGAATTAAATCTCAAGTAATAGGAGATAGAAATGGCAGTGACATTTAACGAACTCCTGGAAGGTACAAACTTGTCTGAAGAGGCACAGTCTACCCTACAGGAAGCCTGGGAGTCACGCCTGGCCGAAGCCCGTGATGAAATGACGGCAGAACTTCGTGAAGAGTTTGCTCAGCGTTATGAGCATGATAAAGGATTGATTGTGGAAGCAGTTGATAATTTTATCTCTACACGAGTTGAAGCTGAAGTTTCTGAACTAGCCGAGGACAAGAAGGCCCTGGCAGAAGAAAGAGTTAAATATCGCAAAGCTGTAAGTGAACACGCAAAGATCCTGGACCGATTTGTAACTGAAATGGTTGCCAAAGAAGTCAAGGAACTCCATGCTGATCGTAGTCGTGTTTCAGAGCACCTCAACAAGTTGGACGGTTTTGTTACCGATCAGCTTGCGGAAGAGCTTGTGGAATTTCACGAAGACAAAAAGGCACTGGTTGAACAGAAGGTTAAGATGGTCCGTGAAGGCAAGCGTCAGCTAGCTGAAACAAAAAAGGACTTTATTTCTAAAGCCGCAGAAAAAGTTGAGAAGGTTATCAACTCTACTATGTCTACAGAAATCCAGACGTTCAAAAATGACATCACATCAGCTCGCGAAAATGACTTTGGACGTCGAATTTTCGAAGCGTTTGCTTCAGAATACAATACATCGTATCTGAATGAAACCAAAGAGATTCGCCAATTCCAGAAAACATTAGCTGAAATGAAATCACAACTTGCAGAAGCTTCAGATAAAATTAAGCAACGTGAGGAGACTGTATCTCTCACAGAGAGTCGCCTAAGAGTATCTGAGGACAAGTATGCTCGTAAAGAGAAACTTGATGAGTTGATGAAACCACTCAGCCGTGATAAAAAAGAAATTATGTCTGATTTGTTGGAAAGTGTAAAAACTGAAAAGCTGGATGGTGCTTTTGAAAAGTATCTGCCCAGTGTCATCAGTGAAGATGCACCCAGAGCAAAGAAGGCATTAACTGAGTCAGTTACCAGCAGTCGCGAAGTAACTGGTAACAAAGAAGAGACAGTTTTAACTGAATCTCAAAATAACGAACCGGAAGTCAGTGCTGATATCATTGAAATCCGTAAGTTAGCCGGACTTTGATAGGAGATTAAAATGGCTAAATTGTTTGAAAGCAACTGGGCAGCCACTAAGGAAGCACTTACGGAAGGCCTTTCAGGTCAGCGTAAGGGCACTATGGATGTTGTTCTAGAGAATGCTAAGAAGTATTTGACAGAGACTGCTACTGCAGGCGCAACGGCTGCTGGTAATATTGCAACACTTAATAAGGTAATGTTGCCTCTGATTCGTCGCGTAATGCCTAGCGTTATTGCTAACGAGTTAGTAGGTGTACAGCCTATGACTGGCCCAGTGGGTCAGATTCACACACTGCGTGTACGTTACGCAGAAACCGCTGCTGGCGTTGTTGCTGGCACAGAAGCATTGAGTCCTTTTGCTCTTGCTACTCAGTATTCAGGTCAGCCAGATGCTACATCAACTGCTGAAGGTACAGCTGGTAACAAGATGAGCATCCAGATCTTGAAAGAGACTGTGGAAGCCAAGACTCGTAGGTTATCAGCTCGCTGGACCTTCGAAGCTGCACAGGACGCAGAAGCTATGCACGGCGTTGACGTTGAAGCAGAAATCATGCAAGCACTTGCTCAGGAAATTGTTGTTGAAATCGATCAAGAAATCATCGGCAGCCTGCGCGCACTTGCTACACCTGCAACAACAACTGTTGACTTCATGGACTTCAGTTACAACAACGCTACTGTAACAGGTGGTGGTGCAGGTACATACAACCCAGTATACGTTGGCGATCGTCACGCTATCCTGGCTACAGAAATTAACCGTTCAGCTAACAGAATCGCGGCTCGTACACGTCGTGGCGCTGGTAACTATGTTGTTGTTTCTCCTGAAGCACTGACAATCCTCCAGAGCGCAAGCACATCAACATTTGCTCGCACAACTGAAGGTAGTTTCGAAGCTCCAACTAACACTAAGTTTGTTGGTACACTGAATGGAACACTCCGTGTATTTGCTGATAACTATGCAAGTGACGGCACAATGGTATTGGTAGGCTACAAAGGTTCATCTGAGACAGATGCCCCTGCGTTCTATTGCCCATACGTACCACTGATGAGCACAGGTCCAGTCATGGATCCCAACACTTTCGAGCCAGTCGTATCATTCATGACACGTTATGGTTACAAAGAGTTGACTAACACTGCTTCATCACTGGGTAACGCTGGCGACTACGTTGACGGTATCAATCTTACTAATGTAACATTCCACTAATTAGTAGGAACCAAGTTAAACAAGAAGCCCTCCCTGGAGGGCTTTTTCATGAGCAAAAA
>Ga0181377_1000898_pt1 | contig 10308 bp, 7 predicted proteins | sample LowvirmetaG_9_FD_130160 | JGI IMG/M metagenome (GOLD analysis project Ga0181377, IMG submission 130160) | Marine viral communities from the Subarctic Pacific Ocean - Lowphox_13 viral metaG | ecosystem: Environmental > Aquatic > Marine > Oceanic | place: Subarctic Pacific Ocean | collected 2015-12-10
ATGGGGTAAAATAGGCGGTGGCGGAGATTCATTCGGAACCATTGCTGTTTCAGGCCAAACAAATATAGTTGCAGAACAAGAAAATGATACACTTACAATAGTAGGTGCAGGTGGTATTACAGCAACAACAACTGCTGGAACAGATACACTTACATTAACAGGTCAAACTTCAATTAATCCATATACACAGGATTTCTTTACAACAGCAGATAATTCAACCACAGAATTTACATTAAGTGTCACACCACCAAGTGAAGATAATCTAATTGTATTTGTTGAAGGTGTATATCAAAATAAAAATTCATATGTATTAAGTGGTACAACATTAACATTGGACGGTGCTCCAGTTTCTGGTTCAGAAGTGGTAGTTCATATAATTCAAAATGGTGTTGTAGGTGCTGGACATATTGTTGATGAATTTACTGGAGATGGTAACACAGCAGCTTATACATTATCCGTCACGCCTTTAAATGAAAATAATACTTTTGTATACTTAGATGGTGTGTATCAAGAAAAATCAACATATAGCGTAAGTGGTAATACATTAACATTCGATGCAAATGTAACATCTGGCCACAGTATAGAAATTGTAACTCCACAAGTTTCAGAAATAAATCAACCGGCCGCTGGGTCAATTGATAATGTTAACATGTTTAGCGGCTTACAAGCTTCAGAAATAACATCAACAACATTAACAACAACAAGTGCAAGTACAATTGCAACACATGCAATTGCAACATATAGGTCAGTTAATTATCAAGTACAAGTAACGCAAGGAACTGATTACCACATGACAACAGTTAATGTTATCCATGATGGAACAACTGCACACTTTACTGAATATGGCACAGTGTTTGATAACGCTGCATTAGGAACATTCGATGCTACAATTACGAGTGGTAATTTATTATTACAAATAACACCAGGAAGTAACGCATCTTTAACAACAAAGGTAGTTTCAACAGCAATACCTGTATAAATAGAATAATAAAACGATGGAGAGTGAAATCGTAAAATGGCAACACAACACAATTTTAGAATAAAAAACGGTTTAGAAGTAGCAGGCACAGTGCGTATTAATTCAGCTGGGCTCATTACTGGAACCACCACAACTCAAGCAGCTTCAGACAATACAACTAAATTAGCTTCAACGGCTTATGTAACCACTGCACTCGCAAATTTAGCGGATAGTGCACCGAGTACATTAAATACTTTAAACGAACTGGCCGCAGCTTTAGGCGATGATGCAAGCTTTAGTACAACGGTCACAAATAGTATTGCAGCAAAAGCACCATTAGCTAGTCCTAGTTTAACAGGAGCAGTCACAGTGACTGGTGCTTCTGGTACTTATAATACTTTACAATTAACATCTAATTCTACAGGTCATGGAACAATTATTAATTTAGGAGATACTTCTGATGCAGATTATGGAAGTATAACCCAATTTGCTAGTTCTGCTGGAGAAGGTGGAAGAATGAGATTCATTGCTGGTGCAACAGAAACAATGAATCTGAGAGGTGGCAACGTTGGAATTGGAACGGCTAGTCCAACCTCATTTCTTTCTAATGCAACTGCTTTAGAAATATCTGGTGGTACAGGTGTCGGGTCTGAGTTAATATTAACAAATAATTCTTCAATGTCAGCTAATGAAGTTGTTGGAAGTTTAATATTTAAAAATACAGATGCAAGTGGTTCTCCAAATCATTTTGCAGGATTAAGAGCAAAAGCTGATGAAATATATGGAAGAATGTATTTAGAATTCTATGCTGGTAGAAGCAGAATGGAAGGTAATACTCCAGATATGGTAATCACACCAGGAGGAGCAGACGCGCAAGCAAAGGTTGGAATTGGAACGACTAGTCCTGCAGCTACTTTGCAGACTCAATCTACTGTTCCTGATACAAATATAAGAGTTGGTTATGATGCCAATAAAACAACTAGAATTGGAACAACATCAGGCGGAGATGCACAAATTTATGCTTATGAAACTGGAGTTGGTTATCATAATATTTTATTAGCAGTTGACTCAGGTTCAGCAGCAGGAAATGTTGGAATTGGAACGGCTAGTCCTACTGGAAAACTTCATGTCAGTGGCGGAAGAGCAGGTATCATAAGTACTTCTTCAAGTTGGGGACAATTTAGAGTAGGAAATACTGGTGATGGAGAAGTGGGTATAGCTTATGTTACTGGTGCCACAGAATCTGATTTCTTAAATGACGGTGACCCAGCATGTGCATATAAAGTTATATGCGGCATTAACCCCTATGGAGCTGGTACAAGAAACTTTGGTATTGGTAATGATACAATATTAAATTATCATACTATCTGGACAGAGGCCGGACATCAACTTCCAAGAGTAGATAATACATATGACTTAGGTTCAAGTACAAAAGGATTTAAAAATATTTATTTATCAAGCGACCTAAGTGTCGGTGGTCATATAATTGGAGATGATGATGCTAGTTACATGAGAATAAATGCAAGTCCAGGCGGTGGTGGAGCAATTTATTTTAATGGGCCAAATCGTACTAACTATCAAAACCATATTCAATATCTGGCAGATGTCCATAACTTTGGCGATGTAGATGGTAATCCAATAAACACTTTACAAGTAGTAAGTGATTCTGAATTGGTTACTATAAATGGTAAATTAAACGTAACAAAACCTATACAGACAACTACTGATTCTGGTACAAGAATGTATACTGGACTAGCTACTGGTAGTCAATACTACAGTGTTGGATTTTTAATACTAGATACAAATATACCGGACCCTGGCCAGAGTACTGGAGCTAATATGTTTTCTATACATATTAATGGCTTCTCTTACAATGATGCTAATGGTGGAATTATTGATTTAAAAATTGGCACATATTCTGGTGAAGGTTATTTTCATAATGCTTCATATACCGGTAGCAATATACCAGATAGATGGGTAAATAATGTTAGATTTGCGCGTAAGACATCTACAAATACAGTTTCTATTATATTAGGTGATAGTACTACCCCTCAACCTGTTGAGGTTGCGGCAAGTCTATTCATACAAGGTTTTGGTAGTACGAATACTTCTTATGCAGAAGGATGGGATTGGAAAGTATCGAGCAATACTACTGGCTATACAAGTTTAGATAAAGTAAACGAAAAAAGCACGAAAAGACCATCTTTCTCTGCTGGATCAAGTGGTTTTTCTGTAAGTACCGGGTGGCAAACGATTAGTGACAGTATGAGTCAAATTACTGATGGGCCTGATGATAATTATGAACCATCTAATGGTAGATTTACTCCACAATTACCAGGCTGGTATCAATTTAACTTTGGTGGTTGGGCCACATATAACTCAAGTACAGGCGCAGAAAGATATGCAGTAGCTTTTGCTAAAAATGGTTCTTTGACATATCTTTCTGGTGGTAACTATTGTGCCACTGATTCTCCTTTAGGTGGATCAAGCCAAAGAGTATATCTAAACGGGTCGACTGATTATGTAGTATTAAAAGCATATAGTTCAGTTGCAACTACATGGGGCGGGGGTAGCCACTACGTTTGGTGGGATGGTTATTGGACAGGATCTTAAAGGAGAAAAAAAAATGTCAGAAAATAAAACACAATATGTACAAAACGGCGATCATAAAATTAAATGGGAAGTAGTTAATGGTGTACATACAATTAAAATTATAAAAGATATTATTGTAGAAGGACAGTTATTGGTAGAACAAGAAGAAAAATTATCAACAACTTATACTGAAGACTAATAAGGGTATAAATAGTAATATGGCATTAACAAAAGTAAAAGGACATATATTAGCTGATGATTTAGCACTCGGCGGTAATCCGACAACGAGTACTCAAAGCACAGGTAATAATACAACCCGAATAGCGACAACAGCATTTGTACAAACAGAATTATCTGCGCTGGTCGATAGTTCGCCTTCAGCATTAAATACTCTGAATGAGTTAGCTGCAGCACTGGGTGACGATGAAAACTTTAGCACAACTGTTAATGCAAGTATTGCAACAAAAGCTCCACTTGCAAGTCCAACATTTACAGGTACAGCCACAGCTGCATCTTTAAGTGCGGGTTCTGCTACTTTTGAAGGAGCTGCTGTTAATATTAATATTTTAGAAACTAACACCACTGATGTTAATACTAGGTTTAGGTTAAATAGTGGTGATTTTATTATACAAACACTTAATGATGCCCAAAACGCAATAACTAATCGTTTAAAAGTAAGTAATTCAACTGGAGACATCTCCTTCTACGAAGATACAGGCACTACAGCTAAGTTCTATTGGGATGCAAGTACTGAGAGTTTGGGAATTGGAACGACTAATCCTAGTGCGACTTACAGTATTGATACAGTTAAAGGAATACGAAGCTCAGGGGCGGCTCCTAGCTTTACACTGCAAGAAACTGATACAGGAAACCAGACTTGGTTGATGGCTTCTTATGGTGGTACTTTTGCAGTTAGAGACACTACAGTATCAGGAACCGCTTACCCTTTACAAATACAAGCTGCTACGCCTTCAAATACATTATTTTTAAAATCAGATGGCAAAGTTGGTATTGGGACAACAAATCCACAAGGAACATTTGTAGTATCTAATTCGGGAGCAGGTGGTTTTGAATTTACGCCTGACACTACTTCTTTTAGTGTTGCTAATTCAAACTATATAGCTTCATATGATAGAAGTTCTTCTGCTTATAGAGATATAGTAATTGATTTAGGTGGTGCAGAATCACAAGCAGTTAGATTTAAGGCTGGAGGAAACGTTGGAATTGGAACGACTAGTCCTACTGAAAAATTAGAAGTTGATGGAGGCGTAAAAATTTCCAACAGCAATAGTCGTTTATATTTTGGAGCAAAAGGTGGAACAAGTTATAGAGCATTAGAAGGAGATACTAGTGGTTCGTTACTACAAGTTGGTGAAGGCTATGCAGATATTGCTTTACAAGGAAACGTTGGTATCGGTACTACTTCTCCACAGCACGATTTAGTTATACACAACGATAGTGGTCCTTTTCTTTCATTGATCGGTGATGGTTATAATGATGAAATGGGAATTATATTCAATGGCGGCGATCTAACTAACGCTTCTAGTGCAGGTAATACTGGAGCTAAAATAACCTCTCAACTTTCTGTTAGCGGCGGTCAGGTATTAGGAGATTTAAGATTTACTACAAACTCAGGTGATACATTTGTTGATGCAATGCGTATTGACTCTGATGGAAACGTTGGTATCGGAATAAGTAGCCCAGGTAGTTATGCCAATGACGATAATTCATTAGCTGTTCTAGGTCAAGTTAGAATACAAGGAGTTACGAATACAGCGGCTGTTCCTATATTAGCATTAAGAGATACTAATTCAGGTTTATTTGCTCCGGCGTCAAATATAGTTTCTATTTCAGCAGGTGCAACAGAAAGAATGTTTTTAACTGGCACTGGCCGTGTTCATATTGGGCATACAACGCGTACAGGCTGGGATAGCTTAGGTACTGTAGTAATTCAACAAGCAGCAGCAACTGCAGGTATCGGCATCGTAGATGAAGGCGGTAATAATACTTTAAAGATTGAAAATAATAATACTGAAGCTAAATTTAATCATAATAGCGCTAGCGCGGTTATAAAAATTGGAACAGGTGGTAGCGACAAATTAATTTTAGATGGAACTACCGGAGACGTAGGAATTGGTACTTCTCCAGGTAACAGTTATAGATTAGAAGTATATGATGGTGATTACACTCAATTAATGCTTCGTGCACCGACTTATCCATTGCTTAAATTTAAAGCAGACAATCAAAATAGTGGTAACAATTCAACTATAGGAATGGGCGCTTCTAATAGTTTAGTATTTTCAGTAAATAATACTACTACTAATATGGTTTTAAATAATGGTGGAGAAGTAACAACGCCTAACCAGCCATCGTTTGATGTACATACTCCAAGTAATACTACTGGAGTAATAGTATATCCTTCAGGTAACATAAACCTAAATAGAGGTAGCTGTTATAATGCAACAAATGGAAGATTTACTGCACCTGTAGCTGGAGTTTATTTATTTTACACAAATTTTATAAAAGCAAATTTAGCATCAACAACATGTAGAAGAAGATTTAATAAAAACGGAAGTGCACTTTATAGTGGCAGACATATAAGATTGGGTGGCGAAGGCGATAATAACTATGATTGGGGTTCACTTCAAGTAGTTGTTTCTTTAGCAGTAAATGATTACATAAATGTAGATCAACATCAAGGAACTAGTTACGGCGCTGAATATGACTCTTTCGGCGGATATTTAATAGGATAAAAAAATATGGATTACACAATAACATTAACAGAAACAGAAAAAAAAGCAATGGAATATATTGCAAATGACACTGATGAGTGGATAACAAATGCTGCTCAGAATAGAGCAAGATTGGCTGCAGAAGAAATAGTAGGACTATTAGTAACTCATTGTAACGAAAATGAAATTGCATTAGCAGTTGGCCAAGATGCACAAGTTACACAAGCATACTCTTTAGGAATTATTAAAACAGCTGCTGTAAGAATGGCTGAAGCAAGCGATTCAGTATAGGAATAATAAATGGCATATTCAAAAAATAGAAGATTAGCAGAAATTGTATCAGATACTTCAGGTAATATATCTGTTGAAGGTATTGTAGTACCTACACAAAGTAGTTCAGACAATGATACCTCTGCAGCTTCAACAGCATTTGTTCATGCACATATTGATGCAGTATTGGATAGCGCTCCTGGAACATTAAATACACTTAATGAAATTGCAGCAGCTCTTAACGATGATGCAAACTTTAACACAACGGTTACAAATGCAATCGCAGCAAAACTGCCATTAGCTGGTGGAGCATTAACTGGAGCTTTAGATATATCTGGAGGAGCTGTAAACGGAACAAGTTTTGGAGACAATAGGCTTTTAAGACTTCAAAATACCTCTACTACTGATGGTAGTAGAATGGGTATTGCTTTCCAGGGAAATTCATCAATTGGTAATGGGTTAGCGATGATTGAAGGAGTTAACTATGACCAAAGCATAGGTGCTACTGATATCAGATTTAGTACTTATAGTGGAAGTGCATGGAATTCTGACATGATGACCTTATCTAATAATGGCAAAGTTGGTATCGGAGTAACAACGCCTGCTGAAAAACTTCATGTATCTGGAGGCAATGTTAGAATAGATACTGATGCTAACTCAACGCTTACAATTACTGATGGAGGTACTAATGCAGTAAATTTACTTGCAGGTACAGGAGATGAACTATATATTGGACCTAACAACGCATATAAATTAAGATTTAAAACTGATGGCGATATTGTTATGGATAATAACGGAAGTCTCGGTATTGGAACTGATAGTCCTTCATCTACCTTACATATAGCTAACTCAAATGGTGTTTCATTAAGACTTGAAGATACAGGTTCACACAACTTTAGGATGGTTTGTGAAAATGGTGTCAACTCACTAAACTTTAAAGAAGGTGGTGGTAACACTATTTTATCTTTGGAAGGTAATAATCAGAGAGTTGGTATTGGAACGACTAGTCCGGAAGCTTTACTTCATTTAAAATCTACTTCTAATACAGCTGGACCTTCACTTATATTTGAAAATACTAATAATGCTCAGACTATGAACATTGATTATTATAATAATGCTGGTGCAGTACAAAGTAGAATACAATATGCTGAAGGCCCGTCCGCTTGGACCTTTCAACCAAATGTATCAACAGCAGATTCAGCTCTAACCATTCACTACAACGGGTCTGTTGATTTAGGTGGGGTGCCGTCCGGTAGTGCAAAAACTCATGGAGTAGTAGTAAGTGATGAACATAAAAATGGTTTGCTTGGTACAACATTAGGAGATACTCAAAGAGTCCTTGGTATACATAGCAAATCTCAAAACCAAGACTACTTAACATTTAGAACAAGAAGAATAACAGATGGACAAAGTGGATGGAACCATGCTGTATGGGACATTACAAGAGACATAGATAACACATCTGATTTATACCGTTATATAACTTTTGGCATTGGTGATACTGTTATAAACGATTTTGGCGCAAACATGGACTTCCGTGTTGAATCAGATAGTAATGAACATATGATATTTGTCGATGGCGGTGCTAGTAGAGTTGGTATAGGAACTAGTAGTCCAGCAGCACCTTTAGATATTAAATTTGTCGACAACACAAATGCACAAAGATGGTCTTACGGCTCATCAGAAGATAACTTTTATTTAGAACTTGATACAGCTATTCCTGCAGGAGGAGTTGTTAGTTATAATTTTAATACTAAAAATAATGGCACTTTATATAATAATAATCTTGTTCTAGATAGAGGCAAGGTTGGTATCGGTACTGCTTCTCCAGGCCATAGGATAGACGTGAATGGCGTTATTGGTATCAAAGGTAATTCAATACTTGACAGTGATGGAACATCACATTATATGAAAGCTCCTAGCTTAATATATTTTTATCCTGGTAATACTGGTACATGTTTCATGCAGAGTACTGGCTTCCATCCAATGAATGACAACGCTGTCGATTTAGGTAAAACAAGTAAGAGATGGAGAAACATATATACTGGAGATTTACATTTAAGTAATGAAGGTTCACAAAATGATGTAGATGGAACAAGTGGAAATTGGACAATTCAAGAAGGAGAAGAACATCTTTTTATTATAAATAATAAAAATGGTAAAAAGTATAAATTTGCATTGGAGGAGATAACATAATGGCAATATTAACTAATGCAGGAAAAAAACTATTACCTTTTGATATGCAAATTGATTTAACTGATCAAAGCAATGAACCTATAAAGAAGAGTAATGCTATTAAAATGACTCCTCGATATACTAATGCATCAACAGCTGCTGGGAAAGTTTTTACAGCTGGTGGTGATTATGAAGATAGCAGTAATCATAATAGTGCTAGTACTGGATGGAGTTATGATTTAAAAGTACCTTGTGCTCCTTCTGGGGCAGCGTGGTATAATCATACTTATGGAGATGGCGCTGGCCGAAGAGGCACTTCTGGTGCTTCTAGTAGTTCAACATCATTAAATGACTATGGTAGTTATGCATCATTATATATGGACCTTGCTGTAGGGGAAAACCCTCACCCAGGATACGGAGCAGCAAACGGTATATCTCATATTGCACTAATACATAATGCAGCTGGTGCATACTTTGGCTTTCAATATACATCACCACCTCCAGTAAATTATACACATGCGAGAACTTTATTTGATACAACAACAGATGCTCAAAATGTTAAGATCTCAGGACAAAACTACGGTGGCGGTAAAAATAATAACTATAGACAATGGTTTTGCCTAGGAGATAGACAAGCTTGGGCTCCTCATAATGTTGGCTCTATTAGATTTATTAACTGGGGCCCTAACAATGTATATATTCATGCAGCTAAACTAATAATACATGGTATGACAGGTGCCAGCAGTGGAGCAGATATCTAATGATAATTAAAGAAAACGATTGTATAATACTAAAGACTCTACCTGGGATATATGATGAATGCTTAGACCAAGCTGCTTTTGACGAAATGAAAAAAGTTTATGATGTTGACGAGAATGGATTTCCTACAGGCGATGTAATATTTACAAAAGATTATTTAACATTAGAATGGGAAGTAGCTGATATTAATTGGTTTGCAGGACAACACATAGAAGCAAGTTATCCTTTATGGAAACAAAGTAATATAACACAGGCTGGTGGAGCAGAACTTACAAAAATGACAACATTTATTAATGCAGTAAGAACTTGGTCAAATCAAGACCCACTACCTAATCCTTGGGATGGAACACTGGAGGCAATAGCACCCTAATGACAACTAAAATAAGATTATTACATGACACCATAACAATACCAACTGGTGCGGTTGCTGTAACACAAACAGCATCTGATAATACTACAAAGGTAGCAACTACAGCATATGTTACGACTGCGTTAGCCAATTTGGCTGATAGCGCACCAAGTACATTAAATACTCTGAATGAGTTAGCTGCAGCCTTAGGTGATGACGCAAACTTTAGTACAACGGTCACAAATAGTATTGCTTTAAAAGCACCACTCGCAAGTCCTACATTTACTGGAACTGCTGAAATACCTAACCTAACAACTGGTGGTCAACAAGGAACAGATGGCCAATTACTAACTTCAACAGGCTCAGGTATTGCTTGGGAAGATGCTCCAGCTGGAGGACCAACATTTAAAACATTTGGAACAGACTCCATAATGATTGGAGACGATAGCACAGGCACAATTAATAATGCAAAT
>Ga0181377_1000900_pt1 | contig 10303 bp, 5 predicted proteins | sample LowvirmetaG_9_FD_130160 | JGI IMG/M metagenome (GOLD analysis project Ga0181377, IMG submission 130160) | Marine viral communities from the Subarctic Pacific Ocean - Lowphox_13 viral metaG | ecosystem: Environmental > Aquatic > Marine > Oceanic | place: Subarctic Pacific Ocean | collected 2015-12-10
AGCCGGACGGTCAATACGGTTGCCGATCAGTGATGCAGACAGGCGACTAAGGTCAATCACCGGAGAGATGAGCTTAGATGACGTAGACAGCGTGGCTTGCAGGTCCAGAGACGATGCGCTTGCCATGTTAGCAGTCTTGTTGGTAGCACCCGCAACGAGGCGAGGAGTAGGATACTCCATGTTCTCGTTAGGCATGATCACGCCGTAAGATGCATCCTTGGAGTATGCAGTCTCGGCACCAGCCAGAGATCGGCCCGTAGTCGTCTTGGCAGCCCAGTTAGAAGAAGCTTGCGGTAGGACCATCTGGTTGACGTTGGTGAACAGAATGTTAAAGCGGTTGTCCTTGTCTACAAAACAGTTGGACTGAGCCACAGTACCAGCAGCGGTAGAGTTGTCACCTGTGATCGTAATCGTGAAGCTGTCGGCATCCGCACCATCCACAACAGTATGAGTAGCATTGATAGAGCCAGCCGCAACACCGTTCACAGCCACAGCGCCACTGATCGTAACCTGAGACGTACCAGACACAAGGCCGTGATCCTGACAGAACACACGCAGGGTCGGGTTGGCATCAACATTGGTCGTCTCGATAGCAGACACAATCCCCTTGAGCGGATCAAGGGATGTGAAGGCGGCAGTAGCAGAGCCCGGCGTAAACTCGGCACGCTTCAGGCGGAACATCATGTCCCGGCTCTGGTCCGGCGTCCATGTAGAGCCGTTCTGCGACTTGAAGAAGGAACCCATAGAAGGTTGCTTCATGATACGATTTGTTGTAGAGCCAACTTCGAACTCGGTCATCACGCCGGTCCACACATTGTAGGCATCAGACTCTGCCAGCAGAACCACAGCATACTCAGTGAAGCCGTTCAGATAGATCGGAGCATCAAAGGCAACATTGGTGATCGTACCGGCAGTGTCTTTGTCTGGGTTATCAGAGACGTTGACATCAGCGGCAGCAACAAACTTACGAGCGCCCGGCAGAGGGAATCCATTAGGGATACCGTTCTGCATGCCTCGGATTTGAACCTGAAGCGGAACCCGGCTATCCTTGGACTGCATGAACAAGTCCACAGACGTAATGAAGCAGCCCTCGGGGCGTTCAATTACGAAGGACTGTGCAACCGGGTCAATGAAGCGCACAGGAGGACGAGGCGGCGGCGGTGGGAAGATCGTCGTAACGCTGGTCTCTTGAGTCTCTAGCGTACCCTGAGCCGTGTACGAGGCAAAAGCTTTGGAGATAGAGTTAGCGTCTGTCGTGGAGTTCCAGTCACGAACTTTGAACTCTCGTCTTCCAGACCGGAAGCGCAGGCTAGATGTGTTCGGCACATAGAAGGAGCCTTCGATTACACCGGCAGCATCGGAGATGAGGTTGGCAGAACCTTCGGGGTGACCTGTCAGGCTTGCGGTGTTGTCTACCGTACTTTCCGATGTGGTTGTGGCCACACGGACAAAGGTTTCTTCCCGGCACCAATCAGATACATCCACATCGTCAAACAGGGGACGGTGACGCATGTTCGGCAACAGGCCTTCGATCTTGAAGAATACCTTACGAGAACGGATAAACGGCAGCAGTACCACAGAGACTGTACGAGTCGTCGTGGTACGGCGCACTCCACCCGGAAGAGTAATGGTAGTTGTACGAGGTGTAGTCATTGTTTATCCTTACCAGATGTTCTGAAGACGTGCATCTTCGAAAATTCTCATGCCCCCACCACGAAGACCCGCCGTTTCCTCATTCGGAATGCCGGTCCAGTTCCAACGCCAATTGTCGAAGTTGCCGCCCTGATTTGGATCGACGGCTCTTGTTTCACGGATTGTGCTGGTGGTTGTTGCGGTGTTAACGTCTCGCCACTCATCGGTCTCAGGGGACAGGGTGATGCCACCAGTGTTGGTGATTACATTGTACGGGTTAACGTTGATCGTAGAAGATGCCACGCCCTGTGTGATTTCGTTCTCTTCCGTGTAACTCATGAGCAGGAAATCTCCAACAACAGTTACCCCCGAAGAACCAGATGCCGTATAGCGAATTCCAACATTGTACTCATAGAAGCCGGGGCGAGTCTCTCCAACTCTTGGGTCCACAGCAGCCCGGTGTTCCCGAGAGCTGAAGTCCGTGAAGGTGAAATCCTTGAAGTTGTCCACAAAGAAACCGGACTTGAAGCGGTTGTTACCGTTAGCGTCCAGTACTTCCAGAGTAGCAGTGTCGGACTCAAGAAGGCTCAGAGTTGTCCATTCTTCAACACGGTCAATACGATCTTCAATCCTACCGATGTCCCGCATCGTGTAGCGCTTGTTCTCGATGAATGCCGGGATGACATCAGATGCATCGATGGTACCGGCGAACAGACCAAGGCGATAGATGCCCATGGCATTGTCGGGCGGGTTAGGGGCCTGCGGATTCAGAGCAGCAGCCCCAGTCACCGAACCGAAGTTGCCTTCTGCATCAATATATAGCAAATCGATACGAGGCACATAGTAGGTCACGTCTGCCTGAATAGTCTGGTTGTTCTGCGGCAGCTCGTTGATAGCACCGCCAGCACCAGTGTAACCAGTCTGAGCGTTGTTTAGCTTGGGGCGGAAGTCAAACACATCTGCCAAGCGAACTTCGTCGCCGTTGGCCAGAGTGTGCTTCGGAATATCGCCGTAGCTATAGGCCGGATCGGACACGAGTGTGTTGTAGCTGTCTACGTTGAAGTAGTCACCAGAACCGTGTGCGAAGTACTTGAACGTGACCTTGACGTTACCAGACGGTGCGGGCTGATTAGCCTTGAGGATCAGCTGGCCGTCCTGATAGAAGTTGTCACGCTGGCCATTGTCGAGGTCATAGCGATCCGTAATGTCCGCATCCGAGTTGGCAACATCCTTGATGGAATCAATAGAGAAGATGTCGCTCTCGCCAAGATCAATGTTAGCAGAGCCCGGAGACGTTACTACTTGGTCCGTAATCGTCGTCAGAGTCTTTGTACGGGCCGTTGTGGTTGCGGTGGTCTTGTCTGCATATGCGATGAAGGTGTGGCTTGTAGAGGCTGTCAGGCCGCTTACAGCGATGGTTTGAGCGCCAGTAGAGCCGTACCCACTCGGAGTAACAATAGCACCCGTATCGTTACGGACAACGATCCAGTCGCTGGTGTCTTCCCATGTGATGGATGCAGACGTGGTGTCCAGAGTCACATTTCCTGAGCCGTCAGTGGTCTGCGTTTCAGAGCGCTGAATGCGTACAGTAATGTCTTCGATAGATTGAACACGAGACTGCGGGATATTGAACAGAAGGCTATTGCGATCTACGTCATAGACTTGGGCGCTGTTGCTAGTCAGAGCAGAGTCGTCTTCTCCAACCAGAGTAGCAGTGAAGGTGCCGTCCGTAATCGTGCGCACAGCATTGAACCCATACCCAGAGTTCATCTGGATGTCGAACAGGTATACACGGTAGATAGAGCCGGACTCAAGCTCAAGGCCACGGACACGAGCCGTACCACGAGTTGATGTACCGGAGTCACGCAGATTCACAGAGCCGAACTCGTCAATAGGAGCAGCGCCTGTAACAGAGTTAACACGGATGTAGTTGCCAAAGTAAGAAGAGGTCTTACCGTTGGCCTTAACTTCTGTGCTGAGTGCCTTGTCAATATCAATAGAAGAGGACAGAGACTTCTCGATCTCGTAGCCCCGCACATATGCCTTACCCGGATCAAAAGTCAGGGTCAGCTTGGTGTCATCAGATTCATGTTCAGCCACAGACAAGATGAACGGATCGATGGTGTAGTTGCCAGACTCGTCAAATGTACGGCGGGCCATCTCGTCACCGATGATGGCATAGGAGCTACGGTCTACCTTGTCAACGATCTCTGCATCACGCAGAGTAACCACGGTGAAGTAGTCATCATCGGCTTGGATGTCGTCACGCTTGATCAGGTTCAGGGCGTACTTGAGACGATCCGCACCCGGAGCATTGAAGTTGTTGGTGCCGTTGGCATTGTCCAGCAGAGAGCTGTCGGTGTCAGATGTGACAATAGACTCAACAACAGTCAGGCCGATCTCTTGGATTCCAGACGGTACGCCATACTTCTCAACGATCAGAGACTGAGTGGTCGCCTTGACGAAGAAGCCACGGGTAAAGTACCAGCCTTCTTGCAGGTCAACCTTTGTGCCCACTCCGGTACCAGAGGCGTCCACCGTATAGGAGCCAGAACCAGAGATAGGATTGGTCCATGTCAGAGTTTCGCCGTCTACAAAGCGGCCACCATCAGAGGAGCCACCACCAGTGTACTTGATGTACAGAGTGTTGGGGTCAGAGTTCTCGGCAGCAACAGTCTCGATCAGCTCAGCTACCAGACCAGAAGACGAACCCACAACAGTAGCGCCAGCCACAATAGCCCCGAAGGAGCCGTTTGTGATCTTAGCGTACTCGTAGTTGGTGTCAACAGATACACCAGCAGCAAGCACAGCTGAGCCATCCAGAAAGATATTCTGTCCGAAGCGCTTAATTTGCTCCTGAAGAATGCTTTGCTGTTGTGTAAGCTCACGTGCCTGTACCGCTTGGCTGGGGCGATACAGGATACGGTGAAACCCGTTATCAGAATCGTAGTCGTCGAAATACGGCGCTACTGATGTATCTACGGCCATTGGTTATTCCTTACTTATTGTATCCCAGAATGCTCAGGACATCTGCTTCGAATGCGGCTTCGATGTGGTCTTTGACTTGAACGCTTTCTACAAAATCTTCTTCGTAGCGAACCATCCAGCCTTCAATTTGCTCAAAGTGCTTGAGCTTCAGTACTACACCCATGGTCTCTCCAACCGGGTTAGCGCCCTGATTGTCAGTGGCCCATCCAACAAGCCTAATTGCCGTATCCACCACTTTATAGTGGGTCTTGTTCATGATGTCACCGCTATGAGTTACGGTGCCTTCTTTCTCGCCGGACTTGATTCGGTCTAGGATTTCTTCAACTTCTTCTGGCATCATCTCAACGGCCTGCCAATTATAGTCACCACGGGACTGCTCAATTTTGATAGCTTCGTAGTCCTCAGCATTCTGACTGACAGTGGTGATCAGTTCCTTGTACTTGAACTTTAGTGGTTTTGGTGATCTCATGTGCATGACGTTTCCTTAGAATTGAATGACTAATTTCAGGTCTTCTGTTTGGTCGATAGCACGAGAAACCGCAACACGGTTTTCAATGTAGTACATCTGACCAGAATACTTATCCACTTCACCATCACGGTCAGCGGAAGAAGCAGCAGCATCAATAGAGCCAGTAGAAACGCCGTCACCAGTCAGGACTTCACCATCGGTAAAGGCCGCAAACCCAGTCGTAGCGTTCTGGTGGAAGTAAAGAGATTCCGTATTGGAATCGTAGTAGTCGATCACAGCCTTGGCACCAGAGGACTGGCCCGTGATGGTGTCATCGATAACCCAAGTGCCACCCGCAGCCACGAGGTGATTGCGCAGCACGATACCGGTCGTCTCGGTGAATGACTCACGAGGAGAAGACAGGTCAAGAGGATTGTTGATCAGCATAAGCTGACGATAGTTGTTGGCCGGGATGAAGTCGCCGTTAAAGCCATCAGCCGGGTTCTCGTCGCCCTCAAGAAGCACGTTGGCCATGATGTAATATGAGTTCATGTCCACGGTAGGATCGTAACCGAATCCGCCCTTCGGAGACGTAAAGCGTACAGTCAGCTCGGCATCCGTACCGGCAGTGGTCGTGGCCGGGACAGCAGCGGCTTCGTTATAGCCATAGCCAGCGTCATCGATAGAGATGGAGTTCTGAAGGACGCTACCGGTCACGGTGCCTGTAGCAGCAGCTTCGAACCCATCACCGGAGATGGAGATGGTCATAGCGCCGTTGGTGTAGGACGTACCGCCATTGGTAACATCGATAGAATCGATCTCACGGCCTTCAGCAGTCGGAGCGACAACGGCTCGCAGGACAGCAGCAGTGGACGGAGAACCACCAGAGACGGATGCCGTGGCGTAGGTGTATCCAGAGCCGATGTTGGTAAGGGTGATACCCGTAACGACACCAGCGGTTAGAGTTGCGGTCGCAGCAGCACCAGTGCCGTCACCGGAGATGGTAACAGTCGGAGCGCTAGAGTAGCCCGCACCACCATTATCGATTTCCAGATTGTGGATAGCACCAGCAACGGCATTGTCCGCAACATTGGAATCACGGAAGACCGGCATGAAATCGTTGGTGAGGAACTTGGACGCCTGTACAGCAGAAATGGTGTACATGTACTTCCAGATGTAGCCGTCTGCGCCAGCCGTAGGTGTGACAGAGCCACGGTCGGCCTCAAGTCCACTACCACCATCATCAACGCCAATCGGCTCTACCGTAGACGTACCAGCACCAGCACGGAGACAGAGGTATACGTTAAAGTTGGATTGGTTCAGGACATAGTATGCCTTGGTGTGCAGGTCTGCATCGGCATCGTCATATGCGACGTAGGTATCACCGGCAGTCCAGTTGTAGCGAGGAGCACAATGCGCAATATCCGTCACCTTCTTAACGGATTGGATTGCATGGCGAGCAGAAAGCTCGTCTTCATAGTCAACGTCTGGGGCAGGCGGAAGGGACTCGTTGTCCCAAGCTTCAGAGCGACCAATGGCCAGATACAGTTGATCCGTGCCTTCGTCGATCCGACGCTTGGCTCTGCGAAGGTTTGCAAAGCGAAACTTGTTAGTGACAATAGCAGTCATGGTCGATCCTTAGAGTTTTAGTTCTGTTGTATTTATACAGTTAGATTATGGTAGTGAGATTTTCTTGACATAAATCCGCTCAAAAGTTGCGGTCTGTCCACTACCCACAGTATCACTAATGTAGGCAATAACATTATGTGTGGTCTGGGTGGCAGTGAAAGTAACTGCAACACGCTCCGAGCTTCCAGATGTCCCTGTTACTCCTGTGCCAAAGACGTTGCCGCTCGCAATACTTGTCCCACTGGCCGAAGTATTTACGGACAGGCTGGCTGTACTGTTGGCAGAACCATAGCAGTCAGCATAGGCAACATATGTCTCACCAACTACACATGGAATAGACTGGTAGATACGAGGAGTACCGCCACCATCCGTGGTTTCTGTGATGGTGCATACACCACTCGCAACCACAGCCGTGCCGTTGGACAAAAGGCTAGATGACCAGCCAGTCAGGTCCGTGGTGAACTCACCGTTGCTGATCAGGTTAGAGGTGAGGATACGAGCGGGCTTCTGGTTTGGAGCCTTAAATGTGCGGTTAATGCCCGGATCGTTGATTTCGTTGATTTGGATATCCTTCAGCTCACCAATGGTGTGGGTGGACACGAGGATGTTCTTATTAACGGATTCCAGTGAGTATGCATCATCGCCATCCGCAACAACTACCTTCCAGTACTTGCGGATGAATTGAGGGAAGGTACGCATGCGGTGATCGATAGGTGACACATCTGTGTTGCCCACCACAAAGTAGATCGCCGCAGTGAGGATGAGCAGGTTGGCATCCCGAGTCTGGAAGCCGGGCACGATCATCGGAGAGCGAGCACCAGAACGAGTAACAGCACGATACTGCTCAAACTGAGCCAGACCTTCGATGCGAACTTCACCAAACAGGTTCCAGCCAGCCGGGTGGGCTAGCTCTTTAAACTGCGGCCCCCAGTCGGCAATAGAAACGCCAGAGCGGACAAGGTAGGAGTAAACTTGATAGAAGGTTGAATCCTGAATGACCATTGTGGTCTCAGAGATATGACCCTGCTGGTCTTCATATCGCTGAGCATCATTGTCCCAGTTACCGTCAGATACACGCAGCATGTTGTCCTTCGGATAGACAACCTCGGCCTCTGTGTTCAGGAAGAGGCGGAAGTAGGCTTCGATGGCCTCTTGGTTACCCTTGGACTTGAACCACATGTGGAAGAGCTTCAGCGCATTGGCATCGGTCAGAGTGCCAAGGTCGGGGAAGCCCTCGCCGTACTCACACATCATACGCTCAACGTAGTCACCCTGAGCAATGTCAGCATTACGAACATCACGAAGGCGCTCAACCATACGGTCAAGGCCCTGATCAGATTCTAGGAAGTCATAGTATGAGACAAGGAACTCAACAAAGTCCGGGTATTCCTTCACGAAATGAGAAGGGAGTGCCTGTTCTACTTTGCGACGGCGCAGATCGATTTCATCAATCTGGAAATCTGCGCCTCTTTCGCCTCTGCGTGTGAGTGTGTTGTTATCGGCCATTACGTCTCTCGGGTAGCATTAACAGACGTGGTGTCGCTGTCGATTTTCAAAAGGAGGTCACGTTGCGGTTTGATTGTGTTCTCATTGGCAGGCCGAACAGAGAAGCGAATACCGTCCTCGGAGTCTGGATAGCCAGACGGCTCGAAAGGAAGAAGGACCAGCTTGTTATTCGTGGTGTCAATATAACCAGCATCGTCAACCACAATGACTTCACCTTCGGAACCACCACGGAAAACTTCAAGCTGAGTGGAGCCTGTCTTGTTGCGCAGATAGCAGGTGTATGATGTACCGCCAACCGTATAGTTAAATGCCGTGGATGTAACCACAGAATCAAACTCGGTTACGGATGCAATCGGAGTAGTGAAAGACAGGTCGTAGCGAGCCTTCACGTTAAGAGTCGGCTTGAGGCGACGTTGAATCTTGACATCAGCAGCCACGGTCAGCACAGAGGATTCGCTGTCATCAATATGTGACATCAGGCGGGACTTGCGGAAGGCAGAGTTGAACGTTGCCAGATTGGTATCGCCATAGGCAAGGATCGTGTTCTTGATTTGGTTCTCAAGCTGGCTAGAGGACAACGGAGTCTGGCGGCTGTCGTAGTTCACATTGACATCAATCTCAAGATACTCGAACTTGGGATCGACGATCTCATGTCCTACCGTAATGATAGACTTGGGTGCAATGATCACGTCCAGCAGCTGAGTCTTCTGAGCATCAGTCAGAACCTCGGCCCCAGTCGGCTTCACACAGATGTAGACCTTACCAAAGTTCGGCGGGTCATTGTCTTCACCGCCCCAGACATTCAAGGTCTCAACAAAGTTGGCCTCGGACTGGATGAAGGTGGAGTAGTCATTGACGGTGACAGCCCGATTCTGAGCAGCAAACGCCTTGGGGGCATTGAAGCGGATAGAGTCGATACCTTCACGAGCAGAGCCGCCCGTGGAGTTAGACAGGGTAGAAACCTGAGCAGCATAGCCACCAAATGTAGCAGACGTAGCGAAGACAGATGCGCCATCAGCATCTGCACATGCAGACTTTAGGAACTCAACATCGATCACAGAACCAGCAGGCGGCTCTTTACCAATGATGCCATCCCCAAGGTAAATCTCGTAGTAGCCGTTGGGCGTCTCGTAGACAAAGTAGTTAGTGCTCTCTACGGTCAAGTCCTCTACCTTTGTAGGAACCGTGTAGGTCTCACCCTCTGTCGTGTTCAGGCCGTCCTTGACAGTCACGCTCATTGTCGTCGTGTCCATCTCGGCATTGGGAATCACATAGGCCGGATAGTCATCAGTATCTACGATGAAGCGTTTGTTCAGCTTCTTACCCTCGGTGACCGCAACGTCAACCGTGTAGCTATTGGAATTGGTAGCAGTGGCTTCGTCCAGCGTATAGAAGGTGTAGACCTTGTTATCAATACTGGACGTGAACTTGGTCCACTTGGGGATCAGGATGCCATCAGTCAGAGCAGGAACGCCCTGAAGGGTCAGACGCACAGAAGCCGTAGCGGAGCGGGCTGAGCGAGGCAGATACCCCAGAGGCTTGGCATGAGACACAACAGAGCCCCGAAGCTGCGCCGTGTCTAGGAAGGCCTCGTTAGAAGACATGTTGGCAATGAGAGCATTCTGATGCGTGTTCCATGCAAGGACACGCATCAGGGCCTGCATACCAGAGCCTGAGAAGTCATAGTCATTGAACTTACCCGATGTTTCGAAGTAAGTCTTCATCTTTGACATGATAGAGTCGAAGTCTAGGTTCGACGGGTCAAACTTAAATTCTTGTGACATTAGCGCAGCCTTTCAACAGTCGCCCGCAGCACTACAGTTTCATTGGTGCTAACGACTTGGAATTCGATGGTGATGTTTGCGGTGTTACCGTCCCGACGCATCGCAGCCTCAACCTTACGGATGCGGGCTCTCGGCTCATAGTTCTGGATCGTATTACGAACAGCCTGTTCAATTTCGTAGGCAGTGAACGAGTCATTGAGTTCGAACAGGAATGAGCGAATGCCAGCCCCTTGGTTGGGCGCAAACGGAACTTCGCCGGGGTTGGTCATGATGAGATTCTTGACAGCCTGCTTCACCGCAGCAGCGTCCTTAGAAG
>Ga0181377_1000901_pt1 | contig 10289 bp, 9 predicted proteins | sample LowvirmetaG_9_FD_130160 | JGI IMG/M metagenome (GOLD analysis project Ga0181377, IMG submission 130160) | Marine viral communities from the Subarctic Pacific Ocean - Lowphox_13 viral metaG | ecosystem: Environmental > Aquatic > Marine > Oceanic | place: Subarctic Pacific Ocean | collected 2015-12-10
TAAGCTATTACGACTGTTTGAGCTCCACCAGCTGCTGAAGCTGTTTTTACAATACCTTTGTTAGATAAGTTAGAACCAGGAGTTTTGTCACTGATCATAACTGTTTGTCCAACTCTTAAAGCTGATGTGTTTTGTGATCCTAGCGCTGGATTAAAGTTAGCGTTAGGAATAGTCCAAGTACCTTCTACAGCAGCTGCTGCTTGACCTGAAGTACATCCTGTGTACTTAATGTGTAGTCTTCCTTGTTCTGCCCATTTAATAAGGTCAGAGTTGGAAGGCATTTCTGCACCAACCATTCTAAGGAAAGATGCAATTGTTCTGTTACCATATCTTTCGAATTCTTTTTCATAAGTATCAGGTAGATACTGATTTAAGAAATCAAAATTATTGATGTAGTTTGTACTTACAGGCACTTGTTGTGCACTTGGTTGTAAGTCAAAACCTGGGGTTAAATTTACTGCCATTGTTTTTTAATTTTTTTAGTTTAACTTTTTTTAATACTTCTAATTCTGAGTCCTCTTCCACTATCTGTATTTCCAACTGGCCTTATTTTCATACCGTCTTTTGAAACGGCTTGTGGAGCCTGTCTCATATCCATATTAATGTTTTTAGATTTTCTAGTAACATTGTCTACGGCATTTGAAACACCTTGTTCGTAAAAATACTGAGCAAACTTATCAGGGTTCATAGCAACAGATAAAGCTTTGTGATAACCTTTAGCATCTGACATTAAACCTTTTTCATCCGTGTACTTGTTAATAAAATTACTAATGTCTTTTTGAACATTTTTAACCTCATCAGCTGTGCCCGGCTTGTAAGTAAAATTATTTTCACCAACTTTGAAATCAAAACCTTTGAAATCATTGTTAAAAACCTCGTTGGTTTTATTTAAGAAATAATCATACCTCTTTTCGTTTTGCTCTTTAACAGTTTTAGATTCATCAAGATAACTCTTATAAGCATTTAAATTTTCTTTTTGATCAGCAGATAATCCATCCCCACTTGACTCAAGAGGAATTTTATATTTATCTTTTTGTTCATTCAAAAACTTTTTCGCTTTCGCAAGTTCTCGTTTTTTCGCTAACTTAATTTTCTTAATATCTTTTGGATCGTCAATTTCTTCATCGAAATCAAACTTATCTTCAATAATATCTTGAATATCTATTGCGTCTAACCCTTCTTCAGTGTTAGAGTAATAGTTAGCAAGTACAGAATTGTCATCCATAGAATCATAGTCTTTTTGCAAATTGTAAAAATCCTGTATGTTTCTACCGGTTTCTTTTTTGTACTTTAAATACGCAGATACATCATCAGGTAATGGTTCGTTTGCCTCTTTTTCCGCAAACAGTTCGTCAACTGAATTTATATCTTTGTTATATCTATCTTTAATATAAGAAAGAACGTTGTCATCATTTAACTCTAATGACGGAGTTTTATCTTCTACAGGTTCAGTTTTTTCTAACTGAACAGGTTCGTTAGTGTTAACTTTTTCCACAACTTGTTCTTGTTGTGGAGTATCTTCAAACTTTTCTTCATGCTTCTTTAGAAGTTGTTCTTCTATTTCAGCCGTGGATTTTTCTTCAACCAATCCAAGGTCTTTTACTTTTATTTCCATTTAATTAAATTTTATACAAAGTTAAACAATATTTATATTATTTTTTTAGCCTATCTTGGCTCAAACTCCGCTAGGTCAAAACCATCCAAACTATCTTCATTTGATTCAAAATTCACAGGAGGCAAATTATTTTTACGCTGCTCTATTAATTTAGACTGCTCTGTTGACTGCTGGCTTACTCGCCTGTCTTTTGCTTTTTCTCTATCTTGCTCTCTTTGACTTAAATTAGATTGCTCCAATCCTTTTAATTGCATTTGAAACTCAAACTCTGTTTGCATCAACTCTCTTTTTAATTGAGCTTCATTTTTAAGTTTCTCAATTTCAAAAGCAACATCAGCTTGTCTGTATTGTATTTTAGCTTGAGATTCCATTTGTATCTTTTGCATTTCACCTTGAGCCTTTGCTTGCTGTGCTTGCATTTGCATTTGTGCTTGCATTTCCTGTTCTTGCTGTCTCTGTTGTTGTTCTGCTTCTTGTTTTTTCTTACGCTTTAATTTAAGAAGCTGATTAGCCATTTTTAAATTACTAAGCTCTCGTATATCAATAGCGTCTTCTAGATTTATATCTTTTTGAGATAATGCCATTTGAATATTTTGCTCAAGCATTGCTTTCTGCTCTTCATCAGGAGCCATTTCTATAAATATACCGAAGTCATATAAGTATAGATGTTTTATATCTTCTAATAATTTTAAATTATATTTTCCTATTTGCATAGCAAATTCATCTCTAAAGTCTGCATACTCTAGTATATCTGCTGTTCTTATTGATAAACACTCAGCAATTGTTCTTGTTATATATAAACTACCTTGAAGCACATGCCTAGTTGCTGTATTAGAATTTAAAGCTGCTAATTTTTGAACACCTACTAAAGAGTTAGGGTCTGGTGTTGATCCGTCTCTAGCTTCATTTAATCCAGTTACTGCTCTAATCATATCTAAATAATGATTATAGTTAGCAATAAGCATCTGCATTTTACTAGCACCGCTATTAGATGTTAATTGAGTTATTGGAACCCTAGCATTATTAAATTCACCATCTTGAGTATAACTTCTACCCACTACACTACCTGTTTGGAAATATAAACGCAATGCATCTTCAGGATTATATGCGTTTCCTGTTCCTAAATCAACTTCGTTTAAACCATCGGCATCAATAAACACACCATCTGGCACAACTCTTGACACTACTTGTTGAATTTTAAGATGTGTCATTTGAATTAAATCTGCAAATGGAATCATTCTTCTAACTAAAGACTCTAAAGATCCTTTGTACATTCTAGGAGCTGCTGCTACATAATTTGGCATCGCATACTGGTTAGAGGATTTAGGTCTTACCATGTTTTCTGCAAGTTTCCATTGCAGAATAATATTAGTTCCCATAACCATAACTCCATCATACCATACGTCAATTCTTTTAGTTACCTTTTCAAACTTTCCTTCTTCCATCATTTCCTGAGGAGGATTAAACTGATCATCCTTTTCAACTGTTTTATATGATCCGTCAGCTAATTTTTTTCTTTTATAAACAAATGAATGTGTTGTTTTATAATTAAAATACATTAATGTTGCAGTATCTCTATAAAACATACTGTTCTCGTAAAACTGTGCAGTATTAAAATAATTATACCATGACTGACTGTACTTAGCAATCTGGTTTAAATCGTCATTTGTTAGATCTGGATCAATTTTAATTAGCTCCGTCATTGGGACTGTTTTTATCTCTCCCCAATAAAAGCAGTCTTTAAAATACGGATCTTCCGTATAACTATAAACAACATTAGCTGGATCTACATAATCTAGTTTCACACCAGAGCCTGGTAAAAACTCATGTTTAGTAATTCCTATACCTATTGTTGTTAGATCGTAATCAACTCTACTTCTAATATCATTATAATGGTTTTCAGCCATTAATGTATCAATAGCTTCTTCTTGAGCAATTTCAACAGCTGGCTTATATTTCATATTCATAAATAACTCCATTTCTTCGTCACTTTCCGGAAGCTCGTCTTCATTTGATTGAAAAACATTAACTCCAAAATCGTTATCTATTTGTTGAAATAATGGTTTTGCTAAAACTTCACCTTCAATCATTTCTTGAAATTCATTTCTTTTTTCAGCAGACAATGCATCCTCAGCGTAGGCCTTAACCTTAAAAAGTCTGTCTGACATTCCGTTTACTACGATGTCGACAAACTTTGGGATTATAGGTACGGGTGACCAATCTAAATTCAGATAACTTAAGTCGCCATCTATTGCTAATTCATTTTTGTATTTTGCTACGGATTGCTCTCCTCTAGCATACAAACGTAATCGCATGAACTCGCTCCATTGACTATAAAATCTACATGAGCCGCTGTCTCTTCTAAACCATTCGTATTGTATTGCTTGACCTATTTGTAATCCGTACTCTACAGTGTCTTTTGTAGCGTCAGAAACAAATTGATCTGGAAATGCAGCAGCCTGGATATCTATTGTTACTTCTTTCATTTATTAAGTAATTGACTTACTGAGTTCTTGTTGTTATATCTTGCAAAGTTAATGCTTATTTTTGATTGTTTTTGAACGGGTGTATACAAGTGCTTTTGATTTGCCATAATTGCTAAACCAGAGCTAATTGCAGCATCAAACTTTGTTCTGTTTGTTATGTCAAATTTAGCCCAGTCTTCTAGTGTTCTTTGAAAATACATACTACCTATATCGTCTTTTTCTCTATAATCTCCTTCAAAATCTAATCCTACATATTTCTCAATATACGACTCAATCGCTGAGGCGTGAGATTGCTTAACATCTTCAGATGAATTTGGAATACCTCCTAATTCTCTTTCAGTCTTAGATAACTTATTATAAGTTTTATCCGGTCTGTTTAAACAAAAGCCTCGGTATCCTCTATTTTTAAAATGATACAATAAACGAGGTTTATTATTTTCACATAATATTGGCATGCCATAAAATATACACGCCATTAAAACTTCTTCAAAAAATATCTCAGCGGTTTGAGGTCTGGCAATATATTCTAAAAAGAATTCATTACTAGGCGCATCATCCATATTAAATTTTGTCTGTCCATGTAAAGCTCCGTTAGAACCTTTACCTACTACAACTCCTGAAATATCATAAGAGTCACAACCAAACGATCCAATATGTTCATTCCCTGGATACATCTTTCCGCCCTTCTTAATCACATTGTTTTGAAGAGAAGCTTTAGGGATGTAAGTTACAAAAAATCTACCTCTTTTATTTGGGCTCCAGATTACCTTAGAATCTTTTATACCATCTTTCCAATGAAACGATCCTTGTGTCATAAAATGTCCCATGTTTATAGAATCATTATAATCTATTTGCTGGTATATTTTTGTTAAGTTAAATAATGATTGTTTACTTTCGTCCCTAAACGCATGTGACTCTGTTCTAGGAAACTGTCTGTAAAATTCATTTAAAGCGTCAGGATCTGAAGTTAATGATTCAACCTCATTAGTCCAGTAATCTACAGCCCCTTGTATTATAGGTTCTTTGTCTATTCCTTTGATAGGCTTGTCTGGATTTTTGAATACAGGCATACCATACATGTCAATAAACCCTTCCATATTCCACTCCATAGGAATAAACAGATTATATAAACCGCTTTTTGTTTGTCCGTTAGAGTTTCTGTTTCTGCAATCAGATGACTCAAATAAATCTTTAAAATTTCTACCACCTTTATCTAACGCATTTGATGTAGATCCCATCATACATTTTCCTATGACTTTACTACCTAATCTTAAACATGTTTTGGTTACACGCCAGTTGTTTAATATATTCTCTGGCCTCTCCCATTTACCACTTTCATCGTGTAACAATAACTGTAGCTTCTCACCATCATAACTGTTATCAGATGTGTTCTTCCAGTCAATTGTTGTATCTAATCCTTCAAGCTCCTCTTCACTTACTGTATACATATTCTTTTTAGTAATCTTAGAAGCTGGAACTCTATAAGCCAATTCTGTTTTAGGCTTATCCATACCATCTTGTATAGGTTTAAAAAAGAAAGGATAGTTGTTTGATATTGGCACTATCTTATCTGTAAACATCTTCTTTGCATCCGCACCAGTTTTTGATAGTATACCTATTCTAGAATCTTTAGTTATTGTCGCTGTATTAACACCTTCACACGAGCTCATAAACGAAAATCCTGAACGTCTTATTTTTAAATAACACATACCAAAACTTCTTTTATCAGCTTTGCATGCCTCCCAGAATATATAGAACAAACGATTTGCTTCTCTAAAGTCTGGATGGCCAACGTCAATCTTTGTCCATTGTAAATACATATAATGTGTTCCTGTAATATAAGTAGGAACACCGTTATTCATAAACCAAAAACCTTCTTCTCTCCTATCAAACTCTTGTTCGATATAATCCACCCATTTGTTTTTGAATTGTATTGGAGCTTCATGCCATTGAAATATTGACTGTATTCTTTTTAGTTCTTTACTTATTTCATGTGCCTCCCAATACTGATCTTCTTTTTTTTTGGATCTTGAATAAACATTCGTAGGAGCTTTAGGTAGTGCAATATGTAGGCCATTTATTTCTATGACATCGCCTATTTGACCTGACTTAGATATAACGACAAAATTATATTTTTCATTATAACCATAAGTCCAAGTTCTTGCTTTATTCTTTGTAGATAAAACATTTTTTGGAACTACTCTAGTTAGTGTAGTATATAAGTTATTTAGATCTTGATTCAGCAAATCCTTTAGGTGTATTATTTTTCTTTATATCACCACCTTCTAATAATTGCTTTTCGTCTTCTATTCTTTTAAGGATTTCAAAAGCGTCAAAGATTGCAAGCTTTTTAGTAGCGGCAGCATTCTTTAATCTGTCAGCAGCTAACTCATCATCCTTATCGTATTTAATAATATCTTCTTTAGCTACCTTTATTAATTGTATAACAGCTTTTTCACCAGCTTTTATTATTTGTTCTTTAATTTCTTTAATATCCATTTACATAATCATAGTTATGTTATCTGTAAACATTCTATATAGCTTTTCATCTTCTATATAAAACTCATACTCAGACTCTGGAGTAAAAGACACTTCGTCTCCCACCCTTACACCTAAGTTTTTTAACTCTTGGTTATTATATTTAACAATACCCATAAGAGGTTCTTCTTTACCAGTCTTTCCTAAAAAAGATTTTTTTGGCGGAATAGGTTTTATAAAACAATATTTAGAATGGCTTTTCCACTCTTCTTTATTATAATACAAAAAAAATTGATCAAAGTCAATAAAGAATAAATCGTCTTTAAAAAAGCTTTTACCACTTTTCTCACGCCCGTACATGTCATTGTAATATTTAAAAACATTATGATGTACTAAAAGTATGTCACCTATATTAACATCTCCTGAATAATTTATTGGAGTTGACACCACTTGCGCATAGCGATTAGCTGCTTTGTGATCTTCTTTAGATACGCTAATTAAAAAATCTAAGTCTCCTATTTTCTTTACGTTATCATACCTAGTGCCATTTACAGGACGTACGATAAATGAGAATGGGGACTGCATTAAAAGTTTATATTATATTCAATAGAAATAGGAAGTGTAGTTTTAAACTCTTTCCATATAACAATTTCTTTATTTTTTTCTATCCAAATCTTATATGAACTTGCGCCTGAGTCGTGCTGGATTAAATGAATAACATAAGATCCTCCAAGAACGTCCTGCCCTACTATGTAATGCATGGCTCCAGACTTATAGTCTGCTCCTATTGAAATCTTTCTAATGTCCATTTAATTAAAATGTAGAATCTAATTTTAGCTTTCTGTATGTAATATTTATATATAAAGTTCCATTTCCAAAGGGTTCATTAGGAGATGCAATTCCTGATAAAACTAAGCCTGAGTTTTCTGGAATAAACTCAGCAGGTGAAGGATCATTTTTATATACTTTTTTACTTGCAGCATTTAATAAAAGTAGTGGCAACGGCTCTTGAATAGTTCCTTGTACTATAGAAAGAGTATTAGGAAAATTGTAAGGAATAGATCCTGCACTCATAAAACTTACAATCTCACTAACATCATACACATAACCATCTCCAGGAGGAGCTAGCAATGTGTAAGGCTGTGGCCCTATTACTTTTAAAAATTCAGGCGGAATAGCTACAGTAACTGTAGTTACACTTAAACCAAATAAAGTTTGTAAGTTTTCTAACGTACAAGTTTTAGTGTTTAAATTGTTTTCTGCATCAGTTAGCACAAAGTAATCCGGCAGTGTAGGAATTATACTTGAGTACGCTGTGGTATTACTTATTCTAGCCATTGTTTTATTTTATAGGTTCTGCTTCTACTGCTTGCGGTTTTTTAGTGACAATACCTGTTGCTAAATCAATAACAGCATCTTGCCCATATTTCTCCGCTAATTTTTTCTCTTCAATACCAAACGCACCTCTTAAGTCTTCTAAAGCTTTTAGATTCATTTGCTGTCTTAATACATTGTCAGCAATCTCTAGTTTAGCCTTAGTAAAGTCTTGGTTTAGTTCTTGAATTTTTTTTAATTCGTCTTCAGTTAATTTAATTTCACTCATTTTAATTTATTTTTAATGTTAATTTTATTTATGTAAATATAGTAAATATATTACTATTCTTCAGGCGGTGCTGGAGGAACTGGGTTATCCCATGTGAAGTATAAATCTTCATCAATAGGATGCTTCTCTAAATCTATTTGTTTAGACAAACTTGCTTCCATATCACTTACAGGCAGGCCTGCTTTTAACCAGCTAATAACAACATTCTCAAATCCTTCGTCATCAGCGTAAGGAACAAAAGGTGTTGACGGATCATACTGTAAAGAGTAAGTTCCTATTTGACTAGCGGTGTATTGCGAGTCTTTGTCGTCTTGAGCGGTATACGTCCAATGTACTGTGTAGATTACGTTTTGATTCCCATCTTCTTCGATACGGGCGTTCATTTGATTTATTGTCCATTTATAAAAGTTTGCCATTGTTTAATATTTTTACAAAGATAATTATTTATTTTTTAATAATTCTATTTCAACTTTTAGTTCTTGTATTGCTTTCATTAAATATACATTCATTCCTGATGGATTAAATAGATACCTTTTTTCTCCACTTTCTTTATCTTCAACTAAAGGATATGCTTCTGGAAATTTATCAACTTCATTTTGGGCTATATAACCTTTTAGTTTTCCATCACTATCTTTTTGAGTTTTAAAATGAAACTCCTTAGGCTGAATGTCTTTAAATTTGTCTAAAACATTTTCATCCCAATCAGTAATATTTTTTTTCAATCTTTCATCTGAGCCACTTGTATTATATGAGGTAGTATTGCTAGATGAGTTAGTTGTAATTTGCCCACTTGCTCCACCCGCATTTGATTCAAATATAATCATTCCAACATTTGCACTTAACCCTGTACCATTTCTAATAACAAAAATATTTGCTGTGCTTGTTCCCTGCATCAAGGTTGTATAACTATATGGATTTACTATTAAATGTGGCCCATTACCATCACCTGGTACTTTACCAAACAATGCTTTATGATCATGATCAAGTTTTAAAGTTATTTCTCCACTTCCTCCATCATTATTATAAAACTCTAAGTCTCCAATATCATCTGCACTTCCTCTAACTGACCTAATAGAACACATTGCATCTGCTTCATTATAACTATGGAAATCAATTCTTCCAACATTATCAGTTGCGTTGTTACCAAGCCCTGTTATTTGTAAAATACCCTCTCCACCTGATGTGCTTCCTTTTATTGATAATATAGTATTACTTGCACCAAAAGTTCCATTGTTAGAGGGATTTCCAAACATTACTTGAGTTCCGGTTCCTTCTTTAAACATCATTTTATATACTCCATGCGTAATGTCTCTAAGGCCAAAATAATTATTACTAACTCCTGATTGACCTAAAGACCATAACCAGCTTTGAGATCCTCCCGCAACTCTTGTCATTCTAATTCCACATTTACTAGGATCAGCCGTAACATCGTATGGGTTGTAAATATGTAAAACCGCTGACGGAGTGGTTTTAATTCCTACGTTTCCTTCCTTGTCTATTCTCATTTGCTCAACTACACCGGATCCCCCTGTTTGTGTCATAAATGTTAATGCAGAACCCCCATTACCATTACTTTCTTGATGTACAGAATTTATTCTTGTTTCTACAAGCTGAGAAGTTGCACCGCTCCAATATCTACCAGACATTCTAAGAGAAGCTTGTATTGTATTTGTTTGAGCTAAATTTGCATCATAATTTCTTAACGTTAAAACAGTTTCCTGTAATCCTTTTGCGTTTCCTATAGTTAAATTTCCATCTATATCTACATTTGCATTATTATTAGATGAAGGATTTATTCCGTTAGTATTTGAAAAATGAAATGTCGTATAAGCGTTACCAGAACCAGGTGTTGTAAGTGGCATAAATGTTACTGTAGGCGCTCCGCTATTATATCCAGTATAAGTCATTCTAATCTGGTCGTAAGCAGATTGATTACCAAGATTACTTAACCTAAACCCTAATGTGTTTCCTCCTGCTACCTCTAGCTTACCTGATGGAGAGGTTACACCAATTCCAAAGTTCGAATTATAAAATGTAGCCATTTGACCTGCGGTATCAAAAAACGCTATAGATTCCGCACCTCCACTTGTTCCTCCTTTTATTTGTA
>Ga0181377_1000904_pt1 | contig 10266 bp, 3 predicted proteins | sample LowvirmetaG_9_FD_130160 | JGI IMG/M metagenome (GOLD analysis project Ga0181377, IMG submission 130160) | Marine viral communities from the Subarctic Pacific Ocean - Lowphox_13 viral metaG | ecosystem: Environmental > Aquatic > Marine > Oceanic | place: Subarctic Pacific Ocean | collected 2015-12-10
AGAGATGCTACTAACGTTTCTGACGCAATCAATGAGATTCACGCAGAATTGGACGTTGAAGCAGGAAATGTTGACGTACTACAATCAGAAATGGATGTTGCTGAAGGTCGTTTAGATGGACACGATTCAGACTTCACTGCAATCCAAGGTCGTGCTACTTCTGTAGAAGGACGTGCTACTGTACTAGAAGGTCGTGCTACTGCTCTAGAAACTAAGCAAGGATCTGCTACTCTAGCAACTGTTGCTACTAACGTTTCTGACGCAATCAACGAACTACATGGTGAAGTAGATACTGAAACTGCTAAAGTTGCAACTCTAGAAACAGAGATGGACAATGTTGAAGGTCGTGCTACTGCTCTAGAAACTCGTGCCTCTGCACTTGAGACTGAGCAAGGTTTACAAGATGGCCGTCTAACAGTTAACGAAGGTGACATCGATGCTCTAGAATCTAAGATCGGTTCTTCTTCAGAAACTCTAGACACAGTTGCTCAAACTCTAACTGGTGCAATCAACGAAGTACACGGTGAGACGAATACTAACACTTCTGGACTTGCGGCTGCTGTTGCTCGTGCTGATGCTGATAGTGACGCACTTGCATCTGAAATCGTTGCACGTACTGCTGCTGACACTCTAATCCGTTCTGATCTTGCAGCACATCGTGTTACTGATCAAGCAGACTATACTGCACGTGACGCAGTCGTCCTTGCATCTGCACAGACTTACGCAGAATCAGAAGCAGATGATGCTGAAGCTGCTGCTAAAATCTACGCAGACGGAATCGTTGCTAGTGAAGCAACTCTACGTGAAAACGCAGATACGGTTCTAGATGGTAAGATTACTACAGAAGCAACTGCACGTCAAAATGCTGATAACGCACTAGACTCACGTGCAACAGTACTTGAGACAGAAATGTCTGCAACTCAACTTGGTGCTGGTCTTACTGTAGACGGAGTTTACATCCAACCAACAACGACTAACTACATCGATTTATCTACATCTCTGGCAGATGCAGATGCGAAGTTAGATGCTGCAATCAAGTCTGCTGACACTGCTCGTATCGCTGGTGATGTTAACCTACAGTCACAGTTGGATGCAGAAATTGCTCGTGCAACTGGTGCGGAAGGTACTCTAACAAGTGATCTAGCGACAGAAGTTGCTCGTGCAACTGCTGCTGAAGCTGCAAATGGTGTATTGATCTCAACTAACGCCGCGTCAATTGCTACTGAATCATCACGTGCACAAGGTGTTGAAGGTTCACTTCAGACTCAGATTGACTTTATTACTTCAAACACTGACTCAGCTGCTCTCGATTCATTGACTGAAATCGTCTCTGCATTCCAAAGTGCAGATGGTACTCTAACTGGTCTGATCACTCAGAACCAAACTGATATCGCAACTAATGCTGCTGACATCGTAACAGAAGCAACTACTCGGGCAACCCAAGACGGTTTGATTCGCGGTGAGTTTGCAGCTGCTGATACACTACTACAGACACAAATCGATGGACGTGTTCAGAAGTCTGGCGACACAATGTCTGGTGACCTAGCAATGGGTGGAAACAAAGTTTCTGGTGTTGCAACAGGTACAGACGCTGCAGATGCAGTGAACAAAGGTCAGATGGACGCAGGTCTTGCGGCACAGCATATCTCTCAGTTCGATACTGACGATCTTGCTGAAGGTGATAAGAAGTTCTTCTCTGACGCACTTGCTCGTGATTCAATCGCAGTCACAGACGTAGACGGTGAAGGTAACGTATCTTACAACAGCACATCAGGCGTTATATCAGTATCAACTGGTAAGAAGTTTGTTGAGTTGGAAGATGTCGTAGATTCAGATCTAGTAAACAAAGAAGGTTTTGTTGCTCGTGTTAAGACTGATGGTTCAGGTATCGAATTAATCGACCCAGCACAGTTATCATTCAATGACGCAAAACGTCAGGTCATCTCTGGTGACGGTGCACAGGCTGTGTTCGCTCTGAACTTCTATACTCTAGAAGCTAACGCAATGGTGTTCGTTGGTGGTGTTATTCAGGATCCATCGGTTCACTATACGATTGATGCTGTTAATCAACAAATCACCTTCAACTCTGCACTTCCAATTGGTACACAGGCGGTAGTAATCGCTCAGTCTACTAACTCAGTTGGTGTACTTGATCCTAAGTCTGTTGGTCTAGAGACTCTTGCAGACAATATCAAGGTATTTGAACAGGGTAATGATATTATTGCCGGAACTTCTGCTACAGTAGTTTCTTCGTTCAATAAGTCACTCTATCGTTCTGCCAAGTACATTGTTACTGTAGAGAGCAATGGAGAATTTGAAACTCGCGAATGTCTAGTTATTCATGACGGCACAAACCCATACATCACTGAATATGGTATTCTATTCACAGGTTCTAACCTGTTGGGTGATACTGATGTTCAGATCAATGGTTCAAGTGTTGAATTGACTTATACCTCAGTAATTGCTGGCGCGGTAGTATCCGTATCTGCTTCTTACGTAAACGTATAATATAAACCATAAATCGGGGGTGGGTTTCCACCCCCCTTTAATTCATTCTAAAAGGTAAAGTAAAATGAGTTTTAACAAAAAATTTAGAATACAAAATGGTGTAGATATTACTGGTACTGTCGCTGTAGGTGGACAACTAGTAATTAATGCTGATGGTACTATCGTTGCTGATGCTATTTCCGGAGTTGTCTCCGCAACAGTATCTTCTGACATTGCTTCCCTTCAGTCACAAGTTGATGCAATTCTTGGTTCTTCTCCAGAGACTTTAGATACTCTACAAGAGATCGTTTCTGCTTATTCTTCAGCAGACGGAAACCTACAAACTTTAATCTCGAACACGTCTGCGGCAGTCTCACTTTTACAAGGACATGTTGGATCGGGTTCTCTTGACACTAATGCTAATACTCTTATTTCTGCGGTTAATGAAATAAACTCTGCGGTTCAGAACATTCCACAAGGCCCGACTGGCCCACAAGGCCCACAAGGCCCACAGGGTAACACTGGTCTGACAGGTTTGCAAGGACAAACTGGACAACAAGGCCCAACTGGTGTGCAGGGGGCAACTGGTTCGACTGGCCCGACTGGCCCACAAGGCCCTGCTGGTTCATCTTCAAGCACACCTAGTGATGTTGGTCTTTCTAGTCTATATAACAACGGTAATAATGTGTCCGGTTCCTTCACGGCAACAGGTGACATTACTGCTTATTCTGATCGATCTTTGAAAGAGAACATCGAGGTTATTGCAAACCCTCTTGAAGTACTGAAAGGTATGAGAGGTGTAACATATAACCGAATCGATATGAACGGTAGAGAACAAGTTGGTGTTATTGCACAAGAAGTTGAAGCAGTCCTACCTCAAGTTGTGCACACTGACGAAAACGGTATTAAACATGTTGCTTATGGTAATATGGTTGCTTTATTGATAGAAGCAGTAAAAGACCTTCAGGCGCAAGTTGAGGAGTTGAAACATGGCTCTTCCAACTAGTGGTACAATATCAATAGGCAATCTACGTTCTCAGTTCGTGGATGACGGGTCATCTTCACTAAGTGAATTTTACCGTGGTGGTTCTATGGTACTATCTTCGGTAAGTGTTCCGGTTAGTGTTCCGTATACATACTATACGACTACTTATGAGAATCAGACTACGTATACTACACAGGCGCAAACTACATATTCAACGGTTTCAGAATATGGGTTTGATAACTACAGTAGTGCTCAGACCTTCTGGTACGGTAATGCCGGTAGAGGTATATGGTGGATTATCTGGCAAGGTACGTACAAGTATTATATTCCTCATTATTTCACATCGTTTGCTCACCCTGATGGTTGGACATATAGTTTAAATGCTGTACAGTATTCTGTCCCTACGAGTGCGTGGGGTGGAAGTACCACTATTATTGGTGATATCATAAGGACGACACAACAAGCAACAACGACCTATGTACAAGTACCAACAACAACTCAGGTTGCGGTTCAGAACGGCCCTTACACAGGATATACTACTGAGTACCAAAACCAAACCCGAAACGCATCTGTACCAACAAGTGGATCAATTTCACTATCACAATTTTATGGAGGACATAACTAATGTCACTACAACACTCTAGCGAAATCAAACGCATTGAGGTACTGCCAACTTTGGGTGAGTTCTCCAATGTCGTAAAACGAGTAATTCTAGAAATCACTTTCACAGACTCTTCTCTGGAAAATCCAGTAGAGTCTAAATCGATGATGGTTGCATTACTATCGACTGATGATATGGAAGGTTTCATGGACATCTCTGAAGTAACCGAATCTCAAGTCATAACGTGGGCATATAACTTCCACGGTGGTGAAGAGAATTTCGTAGGTATGGTCTCTCAGGCACACACTGAGGAACTAGCTCGAAGAAATGCATCTTATGGTCTACAGAAATTTGACCTAGCATCACAACAAATCGTTGATACACCAGACGAATTTGATGATATGATAGTCTAGTATAAATAGTAACAACAGAGAAATAATTTAGTAAGAATTTCTCTTTTTTGAACATGCCTCCAACCCTTCTTGGGTTGGGGGTATTAAAGATAGGTTCTGGTCTTCAGAACATATAACCAATCGAAAGTGGAATTCTTCTACTTTCATTCATCGGGACTGGAATCAGTCCAGCTCCCAATTAACCACTCTAAAAGGTATACTTAAAAATGAGTACTAATAAGAAATTTAGAATACAAAATGGTGTCGACATTACTGGTGAAGTAGTTGTCGGTAACCAACTTGTAATTACCGAAGAAGGAAAGATTGTACTACCAGCAATCACTGAGGCTGTAAATGAAGCAGTCGCAACTGACATTGCTGCCCTCCAGGCACAGGTAGATGCAATTCTTGGTACTTCTCCGGAACACTTGGATACACTCCAAGAGATTGTTGCTTTATTCCAAAGCGAAGACGGTGACATTTCAACTTTAATCACGAACAATTCAACTGCAATTACGCAGATTCAAGAAACTCTTACAAGCGGTGTTGCAACTCCGGCAGATTTAACTAATGTAGAAACTAGTGTTTCCGAAATCGAGACTTATTTGAGGGGGGGAGGAAGTGGTTCGCCTACAATACAATCTCAACTACAGATTGATGTATCAGAAACTAATGGAATTAATAGAGCAATAGATTTTGACGATTTTGTTATATTGTTAACCGAAAACGGAAGAAAACTATACAACAAAAATGATTTAAATACGTCATTAATAACTTTTGCTGGTGGATGGTATTATGATGTTTGTTATGATAACGTGAATAAGATTTTAGGTTTAGGCATGGGCCCTAACAATGGTGTTGAATTTTATGATGTTTCTGATATAAACAATATTGGATCTTCCGTATATACACACACAGCCTCTCCAAGGGGTTCCCATAATAATAGTGCAAATCACGGTAAGAGTTTAGCGTTTGCAAATGGTAAGTTCTTTGCGACTACTTATGATTCCATTAATTCTCCTTCGGTATGTTTTATCTACGATGCATCAAATATTACATCTACTCCTACAGAAATACAATCTCCATATCAATCTCAAGGAGGTTCATCTGCGGCCGCATATGCTGGAACTCGTTCAGATGCCTATGACTACTGGGGATACGATATTGCTGCACATGATGGTTATCTATATGTGACGGATAAATTATATAGTATGCACCAAAGTAATGGTGGAGCCGTATTCATTTATGACACTTCAGATATGTCATTTGTACACAAATATGAAATCGTTGATATAAACCACAGTGTTATACTAACAACCGATGATTACTGGATTTTAGTACAGAACGCATATAAAACTAACGTCTACGAAAAGGGAACCGGAAATCTCCTAAAATCAATATCTAACAAAGCTGGTTACTGGGCTGAACAAGTAGGTGATTACATAGCCGTTGAAGACATAGATCCACAGGATAACTCTGAATGTGTCGCTCTTCAAGATATGACTGATGTTACTAAGGATAAAATTTTCTTATCTGGTAGTATTGGTGGAAAGAATGGATGGTCTGAGGGTTCTGGTAGTGATGAGAAATTTAATTTTATTAATAGTACAACTGGTTCCGCAACACAACAAATAGATGTTTTTCTTGCTTCTGGTCTTAAAGGTTTCACTCTAAAGTCAGAATTAGAATCTACACTCGCATCTAAGGTTTATGTTGATAATGCTGTAGCTAATGCAGATCCAGATCTATCTAGTTATCCAAATACTACAGAGATGACAACTGCAATCGCTACTGCTAAAACAGAAGCACAAACATATGCAGACGGTGCAGTTGCTGATGCAATTGATGCTGCTCCTGCCGCACTAGACACATTGAATGAACTAGCAGCTGCTCTTGGAGATGATGCAAACTTTGCTTCAACTGTTACTACAAGTCTTGCTGCTAAGGCAGATACAACTTATGTAGATACGCAGATTGCTGGTGTCACAATAGATACTAGTGGACTCGCAACTTCCGCACAAGGTGCTAAAGCTGATACTGCGGTACAACCAGAAGATTTCTTCACGGTTGCTGATGGTACTACAACTTCATACGTTGCTGATTGGACACCGTCTTGGCCTAGTGGTTATGCTACAATAAGCTTATCAAGTCATTTAGATCTAGTAGCTGATGTATCATCTAGTCCAGATGGACATAGTGTTATTGTCTATAAATCTGGAGCAGGACAATCTGATAAAGAATATCGAATTAGGGTATTCAGTCCAACTGGTAGTGTGATAAAGACATGGGATTTTAATATTGATCGTCTGACTGGAACAAATGGGTTTACTCATGAGGGAAAAAGATATGAAAGTATCTTCAGTGCCGACATTACAGATACTCATGTTGTCATTATGGGCCCGCAACATACAGCAACCGGCAGCATTACTACCGTTGAGGTATATGCATTATCCGATTTAAACACTCCGGTCGGTTTTGATAACTATAGTGGATATGGATTTTATGCGAACGATTTTACTAGTAACATTACTAACAATAACGGACAAGCTGCTTATATAAGAATGGTGGGAGACTACATTGTTGGTGGTAGTGATGGTAAAGGTATTGCCCACAATAACAAGCATTGGAAAGCATTTAATTGGAAGACTGGTGTAGAATTGACCGGAATTCCAGCATCTCATGATAGAAATTTCTACAATATGTCTGTAGATAAATCTACAGGGTGGGTTTATATTTCACTTCCTATCTATCAAGGTGGTGACACTTGGAATGAAGTTAGGGGTTATAATATACTCACCGGACAAACTGCTGATACAATTCAATCGCCCGATGCTCCTTGGAACGGAATATCCGGAAGTGGTGATAATTTTAATGAAGATAATCAACCCGGCCCAGTTGCTGTTGGTAGTAAGTATGTTGTAGTTTCACCAGGCAAGAACGTTGGTAGTGGATGTAAAACTATCAAGATATATGCTTTAGGAACCAATAATTTAGTGACTTCAATAACTGAGCATTCTGCCGCTAGAGTGGGTAGCGCTGGAACGAGTGGCCATGAAGGTTTTGTTTCTACTATGGGTAATGCTGTAGTATTCACAGCGGATATGTACCCTTCAAATATACATAATATACATGTATATAATGTTGAAGATAACGGGACTAAAACCGAAATTGAAGTATTAAGTGTTTCTAGACAATACAATTTTCCAATAGTGCATTTGGGTGAGAGTCATGGTCTTTGGAGTGCTGGTGGTAAGTCACAAGGAAGTAATGCTTATTCTTATAGTAGAGTTACGCCTGGCCCCGTGACAGAATTACATACTCCTAATGTTGATGCATCTACAATCGCATCTAAGGTTTATGTTGATAATGCTGTTGCTAACGCTGACGTTGATCTATCTGGTTACTCAACAACTGCGGAAATGAATACTGCTATTGCTAATGCTGACGTTGATCTATCAGGTTACTCAACTACTACAGCTATTAATGCTGCTTTTGCTGCTAAACTTGCTGAAGCTAATACTTATTCTGATCAAGTTGTTGCTTCTACTGTAGATGCTGCTCCTGCTGCTCTAGATACTCTTAACGAGTTGGCTGCTGCTCTAGGTGACGATGCAAACTTTGCTTCAACTGTTACTACAAGTCTTGCTGCTAAGGCAGACGATACTGCAACTACTGCTGCTCTTGCAACTAAGGCAGATCAGACAGATCTTAATACCTTAGAATCTCTTATTAAAGGTCAAGATGTCGTTGGAACTAGCATATTAATCAGTGCTCCTTATGCGGAACATTCTGATGGAACTCAAAGAGCTGGACAAACTTATCTATACAATACAGCAGACACTTCATCTCCAGTATTGACAATAGAAAGTGCTGACCCTAGAGAATGGATGACGCAGGGAAGTAATGATAAACCTTATAGTACAACAATTAACCAGTATGGTTTTGTTGCGATAGGAGATCATAATTATACTGGTGGTGGTCGTGTTAGTATATTTAACCCAGATGGTTCATTAGTGCAACATCTACTTCCCTCTTCACCAAACTCTTCTCTGAATGAAAACTTTGGTAAAACTGTAGTTTGGTCAGAATCCGGAGATAAATTGTTCGTATCTGCAAAGAACGAAGATAGTTCAAATATTGGTGGCGATAAGGTTGAAGGTGCGATATACGCATATAATAGTCAATATTCGAACAATAATCAAAGTCTGACAATGTCTTACCCCACAAAATTATCTCCTAGTAGAAATTTTAATGCTGTTGGAGGAAACCAGTGGTTTGGGGAAAACAATAGTTCTATAGTTTCTGTTGGTAGAAAACTTTATGTAGGTTTTGTTAGTTATGATGGTTCTGCACAAAATCAGGGTAGAGTATACATCTATAATATTGATGACTTAAATGCATCACCCACTGAAATAGCTACACAATCAGCCACACATTCTAATAGTTTTGGTTCGTCTGTTGCGGCAAATTCAACCCATTGGGCCGCAGTTGCTTATTCTGGTGCAACTGGTACACCAGAAGTCATACACGTATTTGATTCTTCCAATAACCAACTGATTGGCACTATACAGAAACCTAATATTGAAACAAATGATAACTGGATTCAATATATAGAAATGACTGATAGTCACATTATTTCTATTGGTGCTGGTTCCAGTGGTTTAGATAATAATGGAATGTATGTTTGGCCCCTATCAAGTATTTCATCTCAACCAACTTATGTTGCACGATATGGTTCTTCTAGTGATGGGTTTAATGTTCATGCAAAGTCGGTCATTGCTAAAGGGGATATAATTTTATTAGGGTATCATGAGTTTAATGATGGCAATGTCAATGGTCAGTTACACATCTATGATGTTAATGACTTGTCTGCACCCCAAAAAGTTCTCACTCAACCTTTCTCTACTATCAATGAGTCTAGATTCGGAATGTCAGCTTCGATTGGTTATACTATGACCTCTCCTGCTCCGTCATTAGAAACTGTAGCTACTGAGATAACTCCTGCTATCAATGAGTTACGTTCAGAAATATCTGCATTGTCTGGAACTGATACTAGTCTTACTGATAGTATATCCGCTAACGCTTCTGCTATCGCTGCTGAGACTGCTGCTAGAACTGCTGCTATTGCTGCAATTCCTTCTACTGATTTGAGTAACTACTCAACTACCACAGCTATTAATGCCGCTTTTGCTGCTAAACTTGCTGAAGCTAATACTTATTCTGATCAAGTTGTTGCTGCAACTGTAGACGCTGCTCCTGCTGCTCTAGACACATTGAACGAACTAGCTGCGGCACTTGGTGACGATGCAAACTTTGCTTCAACTGTTACCGCATCTATTGCTACTAAAGCAGATGATGCCGCAACTACTGCTGCTCTTGCTGATAAGGCAAGTCAAGTTGACTTAACTGCCGAAACAACTCGTGCGACTTCTGCTGAAACTATTAACAACCAAGCAATTGCTATACTGCAAAATCAGGTCTCTGGTATCAGCACATCTTCAGGTTCAACAGACATTAAGATGACTGCTGAAGTTGACATGGACAGCAACAACATCAAGAACGCTAATGATGTTTACGCTTCTCGTGGTTTCATTAACGCGATTGAAACAGATAACCTAAAAGTGCAACTTGGAACAGTCGATTTCGAAGGTTCTACAGTTTACTTCGGTCAAGCAAATGTCGGTGGTCTAGGTTCTACAATCAACGATCAAGTTGATGTACACCTAAACACTTCTGCTGCAAATCAGAATGAGTTCTTGAAGTGGAACGGTACAGACTACGAGTTCACTGATTACATTCAA
>Ga0181377_1000909_pt1 | contig 10225 bp, 5 predicted proteins | sample LowvirmetaG_9_FD_130160 | JGI IMG/M metagenome (GOLD analysis project Ga0181377, IMG submission 130160) | Marine viral communities from the Subarctic Pacific Ocean - Lowphox_13 viral metaG | ecosystem: Environmental > Aquatic > Marine > Oceanic | place: Subarctic Pacific Ocean | collected 2015-12-10
TGGTTTGACAAACCGAAATGAGTAAGCTCTCCTGACAATTGGAACTTACGGATAGCTCGAAAGTCGTCGTTATGGCTTAGAGTGTTTCTGCGTTAATAAGCAGTATGTAAAGTGGTACAGCATAACCGCCACTACCTTGTGCTAAAAAGGTTTTACTATAACGAGTGGGTATTCTTGACGGGAAATGAGTATTTTGCACTTGGCTGTAACAAGCTAAGTGTGAATAAAAAATCAAGGAAATAAGCTAATATAAATAATATAGTAGTTAATAAGTTCTTATTGTTATTAGATATTAATATAGAGTTAAAAACATACATTGAGTATTGCGTTAGCAATACGATAATGATGATGTCGTAAGACATCGATATAAGAAACATCAAAATGGATAAATGAATAGCTATGAGTAAATTTGAACAATTCAAAAAAGACTTTACTGATTGGATGATAAATCAATTAGAAGTAAACAAGGATGATGGATATCCTACATGTCCTTATGCAAAAACTGCCAGAGTACAAGATAAACTACAGTTCATAGATTGCAGTGGTCCTAACCCTGATGCTATGCTTGAGTTTGATCCTAGAGTAAAAATGGTAGGTGTATGTTATTTTGGTGATGATGTAGATTTAGATACAATTGATTTAAAAACTATGCAAGAACTTAACCCAGATTTAATGTACTTACAAAGTACAAAAACTTCTGGGCATTTTGTTCAAAATGTATCTAATGTGATTTTAATTCAAATAAGAGCTGAGCTACTTAGACGCAGAGCATCATTGCATAGAACATCTTATTATGATAGCTGGCCTGCAGAGTATTACAAATCTATAATGTTAGATCAGTAATTATCTTCTGCCTTTGGGCCTTGCTGCCGCAGCGGCTTGATTTTGTTCTTCTCGATGTTTATTCAAACGCTCAACAAACATGGATAATGCATCAAGTGGCATTGCCATTATTTCTTCATAACTCACCAAGCCTCCCGATTTAATAACTAAGTCTAAATAGCCGGCTTCAGTTTGTTCAAGATCTTTGTTGTAGCGTTTTAATATTTCATCTATTTCAGCGGGTTGTCGAGATGCTATCAACCCACGAAAAAATTTGCAATGTCCAAATCTATTGATGTTTTCCAAGTATGTTCACATGCTTGACAAGTTGCATCAAATTTAGTGTCAATGTTATTTTCACTTAAATCTTCCACACAATTTTTAATCTGGTCATAGTCATCTTTGGTAATGTTCTTTAACCATTCCAATATCATGTCATAGTCAGTTACTTTTTCACCCTCTGGTGGACTTACTTGCGTAATTGCATTTGCAATTAGAGTAACAGTAATATCAGCAATCTCAATAAAAGTCTCCCCAAATCTAATCTGACGTTCTTCGTCAGTTAAATCCTGGTCACCGAGTGCTTCAATTAATTTAGCCTGTTTAATACGTTGTATTTGCAACAGCGTACGGTCTGCTAAACTATAAGGTTTACAGTGAACTTTAAAGTCGTTATCTAACGTAACATGATCAGAACTTTTGTTTTCTTTAACAGTAGACAACAATGCAGCAGTACTAACACCAAGTTGGTTTAGGTGCGAGCATTTTGGACATTTAATGTCAACACTGATGTTATCACCATGACTTGCCATGCGTATAGCAATTAATACAACCATGAGGTCATTAACTGGCATATCATGTGCATCAGCAATGTCAGGTGCACAACTTTTAATTAAACTAAATGTTGCTTCTCCGTTGAACAATGCATCAGGTGTTTTTGAAATTAGTTCATCTCTAGCAGTCATGCTATAGATAGCTAATTCACCATCAACGCTAAGTTTAGGCTTTTCCTTATAATAATTCCCGCCACTTGGCAAAGAAACATACAAAGCAGGCTTCCTATATGCCTGTATAAGTGGATTCGTCATATTTAATCTCCATAAATACTGTAGTACAGTACAATAGTATTTATCTGATTAAAACACCAGTTAATTAAGAGAAGCAATGGACATAGAACTTATAAAACAACAACTTGACCAAGTATATGCAAATTATCCATGGGCAAGTGAAGAAACAGCTAGAAAACTAGCTACATTGTCAACGAGAAATTCCGTTAAAGCTACAGCTCTGGCCATTGCAATTAAAGAATTACATGGTATTTCTGGTGCAGGCAAACTAAAAAAGACAATATCAGATACTGCTAGTGAAATGCGAAAAAGTTCGGCGGCTAATGCAGCACGTGTAAGAAGAACAAAAAAGTATACAGACAGATTTGCTGGCGTTCGTGGAGACATGTCTGGGTTAGATGCAATTACAGAATTAACTGCCGCAGGAGCAGAAGCACTTTCTGCCGGTGCAAATGGATTAGCAGGATTAACATCTTCATTTCCAAAAATTAGTGCAGTTGCCAAAGGTGCGTCTTGGTTAACAGGCGGTATAGCAGCTGGTGCCGGTGTAGTAGCAGTGTTTAGTAAATTAATATCTCAACAAGAAAAAGAATTAAGAACGATGATTGATTTAGGATTAGTAATGTCTGATCAGTCAAACTACACAACTCTACGTGATACTGCTGCGCAATTAGGAATGACATTAGCTGATTACAATGGGGTAATGCAAAATACATCAAACGTATTAACAGGCATAGGCGGTTCACTGCAATACGGCTCTGGTAAGTTATTAGACTTTTTACAAAATCCAGAAATGTTTAAACGTATGAATCAGTTTGGATATGCACCAAAACAATTGTCAATGGCAATGGCTGATGAATTAAAACAATTGTACGAGGTAAATGCAATAAACGAATTTGGTGAAATTGAACAAAATAAAGTTGTAAGTAGTTTTGAAACAGGAAATAAAGTAGGTTTATTTTTAGCAGATTCGTTGGGCGGACGTAGACAAGAACTAATGGACTCAAGAGCATTAATACGTGAGAATGTTAACTTCAAGGTAGCAATGAATCAAAATCAGCAATATTACTTTGATAAATTTGGCGAAGGCGCACAAGAGAATATTTTAAGGTTTAATGATGTTTTTGCAATGATGGCCGGTCCAATGCTAGGAGAAGAATTAGGAAAAGAACTAGTTGATGTTATGGGCAGCATGGCAAATGACATACAGTATGATGATACGCCTATTAATAATATGAGCAGCGACTTAATCAAAAAAATGCAAATGCTTGGACCTGGTGTGTTAGAAAAGTTTATCGAACTGTCTAGGCTGGGCCAAACAAACCAAATAACAACAGATGAACAAACTATTTTTGGTATGACTCAAATGGTAGACTTAATCAGAAAAGGTCCTATCCTGGATGGAATATCTCCAGACATGTTAGAAGTTTCAAAAATCAGAGCTCAAGCATTGTTATTAGAGCCTGGAATTTTTGAAGGAACAGTAGAAGAAATAGGAGCAAAACTTGATGCTATAACTGGTAAAGTAGATGGTGCTGATGATTCAATTGATATTGTTGGTGGATTAAGCAAGGCCTTTATTGAAGCACAAAATATAATCACACCAGGGTTTGCAACCACAGGCGAAGTAATGGACGTTATGGCAACGTCAGTAGATGGATTTGCATCTGTGTGGACTTCTATATTTGGACTTGATAATAATATCAATGATGATACAACAAACGAAAATGCGCTTGAAACAATTAAACTTGATACAGCTACAATATTTGATGGATCAGTTATGTTCTTGCCCGACGATGCTAGTAAACGTGATCGAAGAAGAGCAAAACGACAGTCCGAAGAAAGACGAGAAGACTTGATGGCTGAAAATAGAATTCTTAGTTCTCAACGCAGAGACACACAAGTTGCAATTGCTATGTTAGATCTAGATGGAAAATTATCAGCAGTAGAGGACCTTAGAGCTAAACTCGAAGAAGCAAAACTCCAACCAGATCCCGATAGTTCAAATATTGTAAATCTAACAAACGATTTAAATGAAGCCAAAAAAGAACTTAGAACAGCGAGAATAGAAGTAGAACCACTACAACAAACTCTTGCTCAAGTTGAAGATTTACTCCAGCGCAATGTTACCATGCAACGAGAAAATATAGCCAATTGGGCACAACTATTGGATGTAGATGCACAAGATTCAGAAGCAGAAGAAATTGCACCAGTTGTTGAAGGATCAGGCTTAGATGGGTTACTTGATTTTATATCAACTGGCGAAGGAGATTATAATAGCAGTAACAGAGGAACAATAGGAAATAATATAGTAGGATCAACTCATAACACAGTTAGAGATGGATTAACGTTGCCAGAAATGACATTTGCTGAGATATTTGATTTGCAATCAATATCAAATCCAATGGATCCAAACAGATTATTTGCAGTAGGAAAATATCAAATTATTCCAACAACAATGAGAGAAATTTTCCCACATAGTGGACTAAGTTTAGACGATAAGTTTACAGAAGAAAACCAAGACATACTTGGAAAATTATTACTTGTTGGAAACGATGGCTACGCAAAAAGAGAAAAACTTGCTAAATTTTTAGCAGGCGATCCAACTGTCACTATGCGAGAGGCTATGTTAGATTTTGCACGTGAGTGGGCAAGTCTGCCGCATCCAGATACTGGAAATAGTGTGTATGGAAGTGGCAATCGATCTCACCACTCAATAGAATCAGTTGCAACCGCTCTAAGCAAAGCACAATTAGAGTTAGAAAGAGAAAGACTAGCCGAAGCAGAAGAACAAGTTAGTAACCAGGAAACAACTATTGAAACAACCCTTGAAACATCTCCTGAAACCAATTCTGAAACAACCTCTAATTCTTTTACTCTAATAGCCGGAGAATTGTATGTTCCTGGAATGCCAATGTCAGCAAATCAAGTTGCAGCCACATCATTTAGAATTGCAATGGGTAACGAAGTGCCGGCGCAACAATTAAAAGATTACAATGCTGGAAAAACAATATTAGAAAATAATTCTACTGAAACAGCTAACACAAATACAGAAACTCAAATAGTCGTAGAAGGTCAACCACCAATTAATTCAGACAAAGTAGTTGTAGAAGACCAAGATATTTCTCCAAATACAGTAGTTGTAGAAGACCAAGCGCCAATTAATTCAGATACAGTAGTTGTAGAAGACCAAGCGCCAATTAATTCAGATACAGTAGTTGTAGAAGACCAAGATATTGCTCCAAATACAGTAGTTGTAGAAGACCAAGCGCCGATTAATTCGGATACAATAGTTTTAGAAAATTCAGCATCAACTGTTGCAGAGACGCAAGATCAAGTAGTTATAGAAAACGTAGTTGTTGTAAGAGCAACAATTGAAACATTGACTAACAGAATTGAACAGATTAACGAAGAACAAGACCAGTATTCTGCAATATATCCAAATGAAACAAACGAAGCTGATATAGAAGAATTAATAATGTTAGAAGAACAGTTAGCAATTGAATTGAGAAAATTACAAAATTTAGAAAGGGAGCGTAGCGATGGCTGATAAAATGCATACTCTGTTACTTGGCGGAGAAGAAATACAAGTACCAGCATGGGCCTCAGAAGCAACAATGGGACAAGTAGCAAGCTACATGGCTCAAACAGCAAAAACTGATGCAATGTTCCATAAGGTAATGAAAAAAGTAGGCGGCGACTTAGGTGAGCTGCAAGCTGAAATTAGTGGACTTGCAAAAGCAACAAGTGTTGATATTAAAGCAGATGATAAATCAGATACCGAACAAGAAAAATTTACGAAAAAAGTAATCAGAGCTTCTAGTAAACTAGATAAAGCAATGGGCTTCTTTAATAATCACGAAAAGCCATTAACTGCAATGACAGATGGAGTTAGTCAACTAGCCAAAAGTGCCAAAGCAAGCGGCGGTGGTTTTAAGATCTTAGAAGGGTTGACAAACAGTACAAATGCTGCTATGGCTGGTGTAGGAACAACTTTAAATGTTGCAGCTGATGCCTTTTTGGCATATGCAGGTTGGAATGCAGCTAAATTAGAACAGTTTGCATCGATACAAGCAAAAATGATAGATAGTGGTATTTTATTTAATGGCGGCGCAGCAGCATACGATGAATTAAGAAAAGGAATACAAGCCACAGGCAATACCTATTTGCATCTATCTAACACCCTAGGAACATTTAGTGATGGCATGCTAGGACTAGGCGACACTGTTAGCTCTGGTAGTACACAATTTGTAAGATACTATAAACAGTTAGATAAAACAGCAGAAAGTTTTGGAGACTTGGGAATGAGCTCAAAAGATATGCTGACAGCATATGGTGAGTTTATAGCTTTTCAACGTAGAACTGGTCAGTTTCATAAGAGTCTAAATCAGGGTGCTGAGGAAATGAATAAGACATTTATTGATATGCAAATAGAAGCTGGAGCAGTTGCAAACTTAACATCACTAACACGTCAAGAAGCCATGCGAGCATCAATGGAAGCATTAGATGATTATGGTTCAGCGGCACAGAGACAACTTATTAAAAACGGATTCCCAGAAGCAGCAGAAGTACAAAAAGAGATTGCCCAAGGAATAAAACTTATGAGTGAAAAATCTCCAAGTCTGCAAGGTCTACTAGATGCTTACAATCTAGCTGCATTTAAGGCTGTTGATGATCCAACAAACTTTGATATGAGTGCAGTCTTAGAAAACTTATCTCCAGGACTCGAAGCTCAACTGTTAACTATGAATGTAAAAATAGTAGAAGATATAGAAGCCATGACAAAATCTGGTGTAGCACCAGCTGAAGGATTTTTATCATATATTGTTAATGCACTTTCTAATTATGATGACACTAAAATGGCAGCTGCAGGAAACGCCAGTGATAAATTTTCATCTGCATTGATAACATTGGCTGCTGAATTTGATAAAGTAGACCGAGATCTTGGCAACCTAGCAGATTCACAAGCAATTGAGGATGAAATCGTAACTGCTCAGAAAGATTTAACTGAGTCTGGAAAAACAGTTGTAGCTATGAATGAAATGGGTGAAAAGTTTATTGCAGTACAAGAAGCATTAACAGTTGACATGGAAACCACAGCAGGATTGTTTGACACGTTAACAGCCAGCTTACAGAACGGCAAAAAACAATTAGACAAATTAATAGCACTAGCAGGTTTTGGAGATGAGTTAAATGACTTTGGCGGCGCCGGCGGCGATAACGAAAGAGTTGCTGAATCACTATCAGGCATCGTACCAAATACAGAAGCAGTACAAAGACCCACCGCTAATCCAGATGCTGAAAGGGGAACTGACACTGATGTAGAAGTAGATAGAGCCAGTGATGCAGGTGCTATAATTACAGCCATGCGAGAAAACGAAGGAATGCTAACATTAGAAATGTTAGAATCAGCAGGACTTGAATATGTTAAAAATTTAGAAGGTGCAGTTGCATACATTAATACTGTTGATGCCGGGTTTGCTGAAAAATTAATTGTAGCGTTAGATACATATGACAAAAAAATGGATGCTGTTGTAGAAGCAGGCGGTCCAGCACAATATATTAATATGACAGGCGGTAGAACTGAACGAGTCGAAAATGAAGATGGCACACTGCAAGACGAAACAGCTCAAACTGCCGGCGTAATAGCACAGTTTGTAATAACGGACACCGATGGTAAGTTAGCAGGCAGAAAAGCATATGACTTATTAAACGATTCAATGGAAGCGGGTAATCTTACAGCCGGTGTTGATTCTGAAACAGGTAAATCTACATTTGATCAAAACTTAGGTGTTGTAACATCAGGCAGTGGTGATAATAATTTCGAAAAAGAAGATCATAGCTGGTACAGATTAGGCGAAGATAACATTGGATCAGACACAGTAGTTGAAAGTTCTCTTGGCGAGCAAGTAGATTTAACAGGCACTGCTCCTCAACGAAGACAAGGCGGCCCAGTTGCATCTGGGTTACCATATATTGTGGGTGATGAATTGGGAATGGATACAGCAGAAATGTTTGTACCAAACCAGTCAGGGCAGATAGTTAGTAATAAAGATCTCAAAGATCAAATAAATGATGCTACTGATTTAATAAATGCGGAAGAAGTAAACAATCACATAGCTGGAACAAACGAACAACTAGGGCAATTAATTGAAGAAAATAATATGCTTATTGGCGAGAATAGGACACTCATTGACAATAATAAAGCACTGGCTAACAATAATGCACAACTTCCAGTATTATCAAATAAACAAATAGAACAACTAACTGAACAACATGCGAAACTTATTGATGAGAATATGCAACTGGCAGAATCATCAACCAATCAAAGAAAATTAGTCGATATAATAAATCAATTAACTGACGAGAATAAAACACTCGCTGGTGAAAATAATAAATTTGCAGAAGTATCCGAGTCAATATCTAAACAAGGACAATTATTTGGACTGTTAGAAAAATTTACACAAGACAATAAAGTAATTGCAGACAGTCTGTTAAATGATCAAACATATTTAGATCAAATGTTAGAAGGTATGTCTAACGATAATAAAACACTTACAGACAATATGTCTAATAACCAGAGTGTATTTGATCAACTGCTAGAACTTGTATCTAACGACAATAAAACACTCACAGACAATATGTTTAATAACCAAGCTGCACTTGATCAATTAGCTGAACGTATATCAGGGGATAGTAAAGCATTCTCAGACATGCTAACTGCTAATAAAGGTCTATTCGATCAAATAGCAGAACATATGGATATAGCTCAAGGAAAACTCACAGACAATGCATCTACTAATCAGAATGTAATTGATCAAATAGCAGAACATATGGATATAGCTCAAGGAAAACTCACAGACAATGCATCTACTAATCAGAATGTAATTGATCAACTAGCTGAACGTATATCAGGAGATCAGGTGTCATTTTCAGACATCCTAACTGCTAACAAAAGTCTATTTGATCAAATATCAGAACATATGGATACAGCTCAAGAACAACTCACAGACAATGCATCTACTAATCAGAGCGTACTTGATCAACTAGCAGAACAATTTAATATAGATAGAAACATTGTTGATGAAAAAGAAATACCTACAGAATCTCCTAAGACAGATACTGAACTAACCACAGTAGTAGAAGATAATACACAAACACCTGAAGTAGCACCAACAGATACTCAAATGTCTACTAAACTACAAGATATACAATCAGACTTGACAAAACTACCAAATCCTGTTATAATGAACAATAGTCAAGATTTATCTGAGTTAATTAATGCTAAAAAATCAACAATAGAAACAGTAAAAGTATTACAAGACATAGTTAAACGATATAATATTAATGAGCAATCAAAAATAAACACTCGTATGACGAACTCTAGATAAATACACTTATAACAAAGGTACCTTAACAATATGAGTTGGAAAAAACATTTTACAAAATACGATCCTGGTAATACCGGATCATTTGGACAAAAAACAAACAGGTGGGCCAGTTGGCTTCCTGAAGTATACAGCGGACAACCAAATCGTGTTGAACGCTATACTCAATATGATATTATGGACCAAGATAGTGAAATTAACTCTGCACTAGACACTATTGCAGAATTTAGTACACAGGTTGATATAGATACAAGACTTCCATTTAAAATTAATTACAAAGAAGAAGCAACCGAATCAGAAGTTGTTGGATTAGAAACTGCTCTTAGACAGTGGTGTAATATTAATGACTTTGATAGAAGAATCCATGGTTTATTTAGAAGTACAATCAAATACGGTGATCAGTTTTTTATTAGAGATCCAGAAACATATAAATTGTTTTGGGTTAACGTACAAGATGTTTCTAAAGTTATTGTTAACGAAAGTAAAGGTAAAGAAGTAGAACAATATTTAATTAAAAATATTAGTTTAAATTTACAAGACCTAGTTGCAGTAGATACAAAACAAACGCAAGATGTTTCAGCAAGTTCTACTGTATTAACAAGCAATAAGTCAAATGCAGGCGTTATACAAACAGGTGCACCCGGTGCCGCAATGTCAGAGTTTGCTGTTGATTCAACAAATGTATTACATATTGCATTAAGTGATGGATTAACAAATGCATGGCCATTTGGTAACAGTATACTTGATAGTGTATTTAAAGTTTATAAACAAAAAGAATTATTAGAAGATAGTATTATTATCTATCGTGTTCAAAGAGCTCCAGAACGTAGAGTATTTTATGTAGACGTTGGTAACTTACCACCGCATAAAGCTATGAGTTTTGTTGAGCGAACAAAGAACGAAGTTCACCAAACACGTATTCCAAATATGAGTGGTGGTGGAACAAAA
>Ga0181377_1000911_pt1 | contig 10220 bp, 6 predicted proteins | sample LowvirmetaG_9_FD_130160 | JGI IMG/M metagenome (GOLD analysis project Ga0181377, IMG submission 130160) | Marine viral communities from the Subarctic Pacific Ocean - Lowphox_13 viral metaG | ecosystem: Environmental > Aquatic > Marine > Oceanic | place: Subarctic Pacific Ocean | collected 2015-12-10
AAGACAAGGAACTATTGAGTTTATTCTAACAGGGTTTGTTAAAGGAAAGTTTTTAGATACTGCCCGAAACAAACTGTTAGATGACATTGAAACGAAATTGTATGAAGATACAAAAAGAAATGGTTATGCAACTGACACTGTAGTAACAGAAGTTAATACAGACGAAGGCGCAACTTTTCCATTAGGTGCGGTTCAAATAATCGTGCAAGTAGAATATATTCACCCTAAAGGTGATTTAGACAAATAACAGTAATAGGAGCAAACAATGGCAGTTCTAAAAGGTAAAGACGGTTCAATATCAGCAGGTTTGAACAATCTTGCAAACATTACTTCTTTCACTATCAATGAAGAAGCAGATACACTAGAAACTACAGCGATGGGTAACGCAGGTTACAAAACGTTTGTAGGTTCACTAAAATCATGGTCAGGAACAGTTGAAGCAGTATTTGACGATACAGATTCAGCAGTTGCAGTAGGATCAGCAATCACACTTACAGTAGTAGTTGATGATGGCTCATCTAACCAAGTTCAATATAGTGGATCATGTATCGTGACTTCAAGGTCAGTGGAAGTAGCAGTTGCAGATTTAGTCGGTGTTACTTTTGAAGTAACAGGAACAGGTGCCTTAACTGAAACTATATCATAATAATATAATTTCACAAGAGGTATAAAATGACTACAAGCGTAATCAACAATGCGAAAACGCATTTTAAAACTAGACTTACAGACAAACTTGAATGGGTAGATTGCCCAGAATGGGATTGTAAAATATACTTTAAGTCTAGTGCAACACTTAAGCAAACCGAAGAGGTTGTTGCTTTGCACCGTGAAAATAAAGTCGCGGAAGCATTAGCAACTGTCCTTATTCAACGTGCGTTAACAGAAGATGGGAAAAAAATGTTTGTCGGTGCAGACAAATTTGACATGATGAATTCAATCGACCCAGAAGTTGTTACACGTATAGCTACACATATTCTTAATGTAGAACCTACAGCGGAGACCGTAGCAAAAAACTAAGTACCGATGTTGACACATATTTCCTGTATCAACTAGCAGAACTACTGCACAAGTCTGTTAACGAGATTATGGAAATGTCAGCATCGGAATACATAGGATGGGCTGAGTATTTTAAGTTGAAAGAACAACGGAGTAAGCGAAAACATGGCAAACACAAGTATTGAAATTGAAATTAAAGCCCTCGACAAAGCAACCAGTAAACTAAACTCGATATCTAATTCAATGACTCCACTGAATAAAAAGGTGGGGAAACTAGATAAACAGTTTGACAAGGTTGACAAGTCAATCAAAAAAACAAGTGGGTCTTTTAAGGGATTAAAAGGTCTATTAGCAGGTGCCATCACTATTGGTGGTATTACTGCATTTACTAAGTCAGTTGTTGAAGCAAGTTCTCGTGCAGAGGATTTGAAAACAACACTTGACACAGTTACCGGTTCAGCAAAAGCGGGTGATGATGCATTTAAGTTTATTAATGACTTTGCAACACGTACTCCTTTTGACATCGAAACTCTAACAGAGACATTCATCAAATTGAAGTCATCGGGTATTGAACCAACCGAAGAACTTCTTACATCGTTTGGTGATATGGCGTCTGTTACCACAGACCGTATCGGGTCATTGAATGCTGTTACAGATTTGTTTTCAAGAACTACATCGGGCGGTTTAGGACTAGAAGAACTAAACCGTCTCGCTGATAGAGGTATTCCAGTCTTTAAAATCTTAGAAGACCAACTAGGATTAGCAAGATTAGAAATCTCAGAATTTGGTAAAACAGCCGATGGTGCGGCAAAAATTAAAGATGCACTACTAGTAGGACTCGATGAGAACTTTGGTGGTGGTATGGAAAAAGCATCTAAGAACTTATCAGTATCATTATCTAACTTAGGTATCGCAGGTAACAATGCCTTGATTGCAGTTGGTGAAGGTGGTCTTTCAGATGCACTTAACTCAGCCGCAACACGTATGACAGACTTTATTGTTAACAATGAAGACTTAGCAATGGCACTTGGTGAGAAACTAGGACAAGCTGTTACATTTGTTGTAGATGGTATTGCTTCACTTTCAACAGGTATGGAAAAAGCAGGCCCAATCTTTGAATTATTAGGAACAATATTTAACGACATTCTTGTCCCAGCATTTGGACTAGCATTTGATGTTTTAGTAAAAATAGCAGAAGCATTAGGCCCTCTAGCAGAAACAGTAGCACCATTGGCACAATCAGCATTTGAAGGCATAGCAACAGTTATGACTGAAATTGTTATACCAGCATTTGAAACAGTCATAGGAACTATCGGAACAGTTATTGACAAGATACAAAGCATGATTGATTTCATCGGTGCAGGTATTGGTAAAGTCAAAGAGTTCGGTGGTGCAGTAGGAGACAAAGTAGGTGCAGGCTTTACAAAAGCCGGAGACGCAATCGGTGGTTGGGTTGATGGTGGTAAAGACAAGTTAACTGGCTTATATGACTGGGCAGTAGGTAACTCTCTTATCCCAGACTTAGTTAGAGACATCGGTAAAGTAATGGACAAGCTACCAAAAGAAATGGTAGATCCAATTGGTAAAGCAGTCACAGATTCAAAAATGCAATTTGATAAACTCCCAACTGGTCTAAATCCAAATCAACTTGTAGACCCAGTTAGTAACACAGGTGCAGGCTTAGGTGCCATGACAGGTGGATTGTCAACAGCAAATTCAAATGTTAACTTCAACATTTCAGGTGTAAATGCAGGCGGAGGATCTGGTCAATTTCAATCAGCACAAATGAGACAGTATATTGAAGGTATTGCTCTAAAAACAGCACACACTGTCCTTAGACAGAATACAGGCTTTGGAGGGTTAGTATAATGGCAAACTTACCATTACAAACACAGTTATCAATATCAACAAGTTATGTTGCAACACCAAGACATAGATTAGTAGAGTTTGGCGATGGTTATATACAAAGAACACCATTAGGCATCAACTATCAAAGACGTACACTTACAGTTACACACGACAATTTAAGTGCAACAGACGCCGCTACTCTAGTTTTATTTTATGAAAATAGATTGTTAGATGCAGGTGTAGTAGACATAGCCGCAAACGAATTATTAAGAACAGCAGGCAAATTTTACTTAGAAAGTTTTGATGTTCAAATGGCAGACAATGAAAGACGAACAATATCAGCAAGTATGATTGAGGTATTTGACTTATGAGTTTACCAGCAATAGTATCATCAAAACTTGCAACAAGTCCAATAACAGATTTATATGAATTTGACTTTACGCAAATAGGTGGCACTGCAAAAATTTACATTTCAAGTGGTCAAGAAGGCGATGGCTCAGGTGGCTTACAAAAACTTGACATTGCATGGGATGATGAAGTTGGTGTAAAAGTATTTGAGCATTGCGATTTACAGATTAGTAATTTACGTTCAGACTTAACAGGACAAGTTGCAGAACCACAGTTAACAGTTGCGGCTAAAACATTGTGGGATATATCAGGTTGGGCTACAGCAACAAGCAATTTCGGTATGATGAATTATCGTGGCTTAGGTATCAATAGAAAAAGACTTTTTTATAGCACATGGTATAATATGATACCGCAAAGATTTTTTGTAAAGTCAGTTGATGAACTTACACCCGAACAAATAACATTTACATTGACACCAAGTTTAGGCACCGAAAACGGTGAAAAACCAAGTGCCAGAAAGTTGGATATATAGCATGAACTTTAATAAATTTAACTTAGACCAATTTGTAAAAACAAAATTAGCACAACAAGTTCAACAATCACAGATTGGAAACTTTATTAAACAAAAAGGTGCTCCAGCTATAATATCAACTGTTCTTAAAAAGATATTAGGCAAAAAAGATCCAGTAGTAGTCGACGGTATAGACATGGGCATACAAGTAGAGCCAGGTGTTATACCAGTTGTTTATGGTCACATAGGAATGTCAAATACACAGTTTGACTTGGGACAAAAGCCAAGTGACATAGATGCAGAAAAAATTACACAAGAAGTTAAAATAGTTGTAGGTGAAGGCCCGATTGCAGGTGTATCAAAATTAGTAAATCAAGGAACTATTGAATTTCAACTTCCTGGAGAATCAAAAGAAAACTTAAAACAAGTTATTATTAATGATTCATTTGTCGTAGATCCAAATACAAATGTAGCAAACTTTAAAGACATTAAATTTGAAATGACATTGGGTGATGGTACTACAAATAAACAAACAGCGACAATAACAGACTTCAATCCATTTCTAGTAGAAGAAGCAGACGGTGTAAAGATTGAAGCAATAGACGATCCAACAAATCAAAAACTATTAAATGACTTAGGTGACGTTAGTGCAGGCAAAGGTGAGAACTATGTTCTTTTCTGGAACAATGACGCAGGTCAATGGGAAGCTAAAAGTTTCAACACTCTACTAAACGAAGCAGGCGCAACTTATGATGGCGGCGCAGGTGGAACAGGTGGAACAGGTGGTGACGCAGGTGATGGTGGAACAGGTGGGACAGGTGGTGTAGGGCCAGCAGATGGTCTACTTAAATACACACAACACAATCCCCCTCCAGTTCATTTCGAAACTGAAGGCACATCTAAGACAACTATTACTATTACAGAACCACCGGCAACAGGAACTACAGTTGTTACAGGCAAAGGTGCACCATTACGTAGAGAAGACCAAACTACACCGTACTTTTCTACAGACATTGATTTTGCAGATGTAGATGAAGCAGTAGATGAAATAAATGTTACAACATTCTTTCCAGAAGGTATCTACAAAGAAATAGAAACTGTAACCACAACAGTAGATGGCACAATAACTCTTTGCGGAACAACAAGACCAATTTCTAACAGTGGTAATTTAGATTGTTTAACACCAGCTACTACTGTAGCACCAGACGGTAAAACAGGAACAGAAAAAAGACGAGATGCTGGAGAAGTTAGAGTTTATGTTGTTTTGACAACTACACTTTGCGGTCGTGAATTTGTTTTACATGAATATGGTTATACTGTTAATGAAAGAAAGATAGGTGGTCATAAACACACAGAATCTTTTAAATTAACAGAAATGAATGCAGGTTCAGGTGCAATAGTTACAGGGCCAAATGCAGGTTCACAACAGATAGGTGCATTAGACGGTTCAGCGGGTGATTGTAATTCTACAGATTTACAAAAATTTAAATTCGACAACTTTACATTAAGAGATTACTTAGATGAATATCCAGACCAAATTGTAAAAGCGGCAAATACAGTTAAAGTATATTCTTGGATAGATAACAAATACGAAGGCACAAATGAAGACGAATACAGCATATCTACAAACACGTACTTACATGCAGTAGATGTATGCAAACCAATTGATGATTTTGAAAAGAAATATTCAGTAGGTGTTACAACAGCAACACCATTTAAATTATTTGAACCAGACCACGGATTTCAAAATTATATTGCAGAATCAGATACAGATCCATACGAATTAAATAAATCACGTTGTTATTCAGAAGTTATTTCAGGTGCTTTCTCAACTGTTGCTCCCCCACAACCATTATTAGTGATTGACGGTTCAACTACTGGTAGTAGTGGAACTACAGGAACAAGTGGAGGCAGTGGTGCGGCAGGGCAAACAGGTTCAGCAGGAACACAAGGCTCTGTTACAGTTCCAGCAGTTCCAGATGTTCCGTTTGCAGAAATGTCAACAGACTCATCTTATTCAGGTGACGGTGTTGCAGATACAGTTACACTACCAAAAGTTACAGTTACAAATGCAGATGCTAGTGCATCAAATGAACTTGTTATTACAGTAGACCAAGGCACAGTAGATGTTACTACAGTACTAGGGACAGTTAGTGCATCAAACAGAAATACAGCCGCTATGACACTTATAGGCACTAAAGCTAACTTACAGACTACTTTAGACTCAGGTCTTAAATTTAGTAGCTCTACGGCGACCATAGGCGATGTTACAATCACTTTTGCGATAAGTTCTAGCGTAGGTGCTTCGGAAACAGGAAAAGTCATTAGAAGTCAAGCTATAACAGATTATGTAGCACCTTCATTTACAATCACAGTTACAGGCACTTCAGGTAAGTTTAAATGCTTAGTTCGTAATAAACTTATTATGAACACAATTACAGCAAGTGGCACAACTAGTGAAATAGCAGAACAAATCAAAGTAGCAATAAACAGCTATACGACTGGCACACCAGATTTTACGGCAACACGTTCAACTAACGTAGTTACAGTTACAGGCCCACAAGGTCTTGGTAACACTTACAATGGCTTACAGCCAACTAACGGTGCTCTGTCTCCGCTCTTAGCAACAACGATTACACCATTTGCAGGAGGAGTATCACCAAGTCGTATTACACAACCAAAACAAACAACAAAGAATTTATTAGCAAAATTTATCCCTGCATTAGCATTTACAAATTCATTAACAGCAAGTGACGTTTCATTTGCTCAAGTAAAATACAGACCAAAGCAAGGTGATGGTGAAACTGATTTAAGCGAATTAGGTTTCTTTATTGGTGGCAGAACTAATCTTGAAGAACCAACAGAAATTTCAAGTGGTGCTACATCATTTGCTAACTGGAGAACAGCAAATTATACGAGTACTACAAGTAATAAAGGATGGTCAAGTAACCCAGCATGGGTCTTTTTTGACTATCTAACAAATACTACATATGGATTAGGGGATGATATCAAATTAAATGCACAGCAAAAATATGATGCAAAAACAAATGTAGGATTATATAGTGATATTTACAACGCATCAGTATGGTGCCAACAACAACCATCAGGCGTTGCACATCAAAGAGCCGCAAGATTTAACGGTGTATTCTATGGTGGAGAATCAAAGTATGAAGCACTACAAAAAATTGCAGATACAATGTTTGCAAAATTTGTTTATTTAAATGGTAATCCAAGATTAATATTTGATGGTGCCGCTTACAGTGGTTGGGGTGGAAACACACCAATAATTAAGAAACTAGTTAATCAAACAAACGCGGCTGAGGTGACTTATCAATCAGGTTCAATAGAAAACATATTCAACGTTATCAACGTTAAATTTAATAATCCAGACAACTTCTATAAGGTAGAAGAAGTTCAATATATAAACAATTCAAGCATTGCTACATATGGCAGACGAGAAACAAATGTAGAATTAACAGGATGCACAAACAAACAACAAGCATTATGGTATGGTGCTTGGTTATATGAAACAGAAGCGGCAAGTTCAGAGATAGTTACTTACATTGCAGGTTGGGATCATTTCGATGTTCTACCAGGTGATTTAATTTTATTAAATGACACTTTAAGAGTAGATACATCATCAAAAGGTGGACGTGTGGCTACAGACAATAACAACGGAACAGTGACACTTGACAGAGATGCAGGCTCAGGTTCAATAGCAATAACAGATTCACTGGGTTTTGTAAAAACAGGAACAGTTTCTGGAACTACTGCTACTATTTCAACAAGTAATTCAGAAACAGTAAACACAAGTGACGGAGCAATAACATATAATGCAGATTTTGCCAACGATGCTGTTTGGAATACTTACAGTGGCACACTGTACGGGAACTATCGTGTAATAGCAATCGAAGAGTCAGAAGACGGTATTTATTCGGTTACAGCACAGAAACATGACCCGGATAAATATACAAGAATATGGGCAAACACCGTATAACGGAGAAAAATAAATGGCTTTAGGTAAAACAGTAACATACACTCCCTTTCAGGAGACAAGTTTCGGATACGGTTCAACAGAAATCGCATCGAATTATTCATCATTAATTCCAAACGCAACAGATGTAATTACACTTATAATAACACACAGTAGCGGAAATTGGGATGATACTGGCCATATATCTACACCTAGTTCCGGGACTGCCATTTCTGTATATGACCCAACAACAAAAACATTTACAGTTAAAGGAACACGTTCAGAGGTAGATGTAATTCTTTCTGAACTTAGTTTTTATCCGGCTGACAAACCAGCATCAAGACCTTTTGCCGCAGATAACGTTTCTGGACACAAAACTTTATTATACAAACAAAATATAACAGACGGTAACTACGGTTCAGCAGAAAACCCCCCAGTAATTGGCGATACTGAATTTACTGCAAGAATTAATAATGCTAGTGGTGTTCAAAAAGTTACAGGAACAATTATATTTGATCCTACAGAACCAACTACAGGAAATCAAAGACCATTTTTCTCTACAGCACCAACACATCAAGATTATTCAACAAGCACATATGATGGATCAACAGGTGACACACTAAATTTTGGTGTTCTTTCACACGGTTCTGATACAGAAAATCTTACAGTTAAAGGTTTCTTTGCACCATATTCGTCAAGTGCTACCGACATTTCAGCAGAAGGTCTAATAACAACAGATTTTACATTAAGTTCAACTCTTGGAAGTTTTGTAAATCTTAGTGAACTTTATATTGGTAATAAACTTGCTTCAGATAATGCTGGATCTAATAAATTTAATTTTACAGGATCAGTTGCAGAAGCACAAGCATTTCTTGATAATTTAAGATATAAAACATCTGGTTCTTCACAACAAAAAACATTTAACATGCATGTAACTGCCGATGACGGTGTTACTGGTTCAGTATTGATAAAAACAATGTATCACAATAAAGCATTGACAGTATCTACTCTACCGACAACACAAACATTTAAAGAAGATAATACAGCAACTTTTGATTTAGGTGCTGTTGTATTTTCTAATCATGATGATATGCCAGAAGTCAATTCATTCAAAGCAGTTATTACACTAGACTCTACAGGAAAAGGTGGTGCTACTTCATTCGGTACTACAACAACAGTAGACACAGATTCATATAATGCAAGTACGGGTGTATTAACAATCATTCATAGTGACAAAGCAACATTTAAACAAGCAATTAGAAATTTAGAATTTGTTCCAGTAACTGATTTCAATTCAAGTTTTACATTCACAGTAGTATTCACATTTGAAAATAGCACTATAGGTTCATCTTATGCAAGTGCATCACAAACAATAAATGTAACAGGCCAAGAAGCAAGTGAAGTAGAAAATATTGCAGTTACACACAACTACACAGAAGACCAAGTTTATTATTTTAAAGACAATACACCATTACAAATTATTCACCCAATCAATCAAGCATTTAAAGTAGATTTTAATTATACGATTGACTCTAGAACGATTCCTGATGTAGGTGATTTGAATACATCAAATACTGATGTAACTAAAACTACAGTAGGTAATACTATTACATTTACAGGAACACGTGACCAACTTAATGATGCATTAGAAAATTTACGTTTTGAACCTTTTACTGATGTTGATTTGTCATTTCCAATAAATGTAACTGTAACAAGAACAGGCGGTGACTTAACACATGAAACACCATCAACTGGTCAATTCTCAATGGTTGGTAATCCTCAAACAGACTTTACATTTACAGCACCAGAGGCGATTGTTTGGGCAGAAGATACTACTGTTAGATTTGATAACGGTTTAGTAATATCAGATACATCATTAGATGACCCACTACTCCCTGCATTTGGTAGTTCATTTAAACTTACAGCAAGAGCAAAGTATTCCGATGGTAGTGCAGTTGCAAGTTCAGATATTGCATTTACGTGCGATAGTGCATTAGATGCCACTATATCAGGGACAGGAACTGTTGCAGATCCATTGATTATTACAGGTAGCAAAGATGCTATAAATCATGCTGTTCAAAACTTTGTTATGACACCAAAAGCAGATTTTACAGCGGCACAGAATTTTCGTTTTGAATATCAACTAGAACGTGGTGTAATCACAGATAGTTTTTATGGTTTATTTTTAAACTTTAACCAACAAACTAGTTTCTTTTCTGGAACACCAAGTGATGAATTATCAGTTACTACTACCGCTCAAAAATACGGCACAGACACGATTGCTGATTTAGGAGATGTATATAGAATTGTTGATGCGGCAGTAGGTAAAGAATATACAGTAACATTTACAATGGATTCAAATGCTCCTGGTATTTTAAGAGCAACAGCTAGTGGTAGTGCTACAGTAGAATATCGTTCAGCAGATAAAAGATTAGTTCTTAAAGGAACAAAAGTAGATTTAAACAATGTGTTTAGAACACTAGAATATCTTCCAACACTTGGTTCAACAAATGACATAACTATTGCATACTTTCAAAGACAAGA
>Ga0181377_1000912_pt1 | contig 10220 bp, 7 predicted proteins | sample LowvirmetaG_9_FD_130160 | JGI IMG/M metagenome (GOLD analysis project Ga0181377, IMG submission 130160) | Marine viral communities from the Subarctic Pacific Ocean - Lowphox_13 viral metaG | ecosystem: Environmental > Aquatic > Marine > Oceanic | place: Subarctic Pacific Ocean | collected 2015-12-10
AACCTAGAAAAACCAATACCATGAAAGAACTGAATAGTATCTTAATTGCCAAGGTTTCCACCGCGAAACCATCACTGACTCGAAGCTTGCCAAAGCAACTCACCGACCTCTGCCGCCGTGCCGGAGTCGATGAGGCGGAGGTGAACGCGCCTTCTGTTAAGGTAGTTAAAAGCGAACTCGTAAAGGAGGCGTTTAAGTTGATCAACGGCATGACGCCGTTCTTGCGAAAAGGCAAGGTCGGTGTGACCGGAGAGAAACTGGCCAAAGGCTTAGCCGTCGATGAGATCAATGGGGCGACCTATATCAAGGCCGCCGATGTTGAGGGAATCCAGAAAGAGTTCGACGCTCGCCGTAGTCAACTCGACAAGCTCCTAAATCAGATCGGGAATCAATACGATTCCCTGATCAGGGAAAGACTGGCGGAGATCGGATTGCTCGCCGATGAAGTCGAGGTCCCAAGTCGCGAGGAATTCCTCGCCGACTTCGGCTTCGACTTGGAATTCCGGTCGGTCGATAGTGGCGTAAGTAATGATGTGCTTGACCAAGTAAGCGGCGAGGTCGCCGCCCGCCTCCGCGCTAATAACGCGAAGGTCCAGAACGAGTTCAAGGCGGCACACGCCCAGCCGATCCGGACCTGCATCAGCGAGTTGACGGAAACCATCGGCCAGCTTGTCGATGGCAAGCGGTTGAGACAAGAGCGACTCGACAAGGTCGTCGCCGCCGCCGCCGATATGCGCGAGCAGAATTGGCTCGGCTTGCCGGATCTTTCTAGCTTGGCGACCAAGTTGGAAGGGCTGGCAGCTAAGAAGGAAGATCTGCCCTCCGCCGCCGATCGCGAGAAGCACGCCGTGAAGGCAAAGGCCGTTAAGGCGGAGGCCGAAAACGTCCTCGCCGGATTTGGAATCTAAAAGTAGAAACTGATAATATGAATAAGAAAATAGAAGACCTTCTCACGAAGGCTGAAAGAAGACTCCGCCAGTATGCCGGACTAGGATATCAAAGCTATCTTTCGATGCCAAGAATATGGACGGCAGACACGCCATACGGCGCGACTGATTCCCGCACCCTGTTCCTTAATCCGGATGGTCTGGCCAAGCTGGCCCGATCATCCGATCCGGTTGGCTTCACCGCTTTCCTGCTATTGCATGAAGCCCTTCATGCAATGCTCCGCCATCCCCTCCGATGCCGCGGCATGGCCGACCGGAATACGGCGAACATCGCAGTCGATTACTTGGTCAATGCCCTGATTGATCAGATCAATAAGGAAACGGTCGGCCTTGTGCCGTTCCCGATCATTGAAGGAGCTTATCTCGACCACGATCTGAGCGATGGCCACGATGCCCTGTCACTGTATCACTTCCTACTGGCCGACAAGCCGGAGGAAGAGGAGGAAGGCGAGTCTGGCGATGAGTCTGGCGAGTCTGGCGATGAGTCTGGCGATGAGTCTGGCGATGAGTCTGGCGATGAGTCTGGCGAGTCTGGCGAGTCTGGCGATGAGTCTGGCGATGAGTCTGGCAGTGGCAGTAAGCCAGCCGATCCCGATGATCTCTCCGACATTCACTCCGGAGATTTCTTCGATCCGGATCTCAAAGGTGATGAGACGGTCGAAGACTTCGATCACTCAGTCAATGAAACGATCGAGCAAAACGCCGCTCAGGATGCGATGGATAACATCGCTGGAATCGGCGGAGGCGATGCCCTCGCGAAAGCGGTGGCGAACACTCGCAACGAATTCCAGAAAGTCGATTGGCAAGATCATCTTTCGCAATGGCTATCGTCCTCGATCGCCGGAGGTGAGTATGACGGCATCGATGCCGCGCATTATTCCGGAACCGGACTCGTAGAAGACGAAAGATCCTGCCGCAATGTCGGCGAGCTGGTTGTAGTAGTTGACACGTCCGGCTCGCTAGTTAGCAATAACAAGATCGTGACTTCCGCCCTCGATCAGATCGAGTCGCTTTCAACCGATGTCGCGCCGAAAAAGATCCACGTTGTCCATGTCGATTACATCGTCCGGCATCACGAGGAATTGAATGCTGGCGATCCTATCGATCGAGAGCTTCACGGCGGATGGGGGACGCTGTTCAAGCCAGCCTTCGACTGGGTCGAGGAGAACGCGCCCGATGCTAAGGGAATCGTTTATATCACTGACGGATTCGCGAGCGACTGGGAAGAGCTGGAAGAGCCATCGCTTCCGGTTCTCTGGCTAGATTATGGCTACTACCTCCCGCACTACAAATTCGGAGAAGTCGCTCCGATCTATCGGGAAAGCTAGTCGCTCCACCGTTGCTCTCGCCTTCGGGCGAGGGCCTAGGTGGATTGATCACATCAATCCTGCTTAACAATAAAACCAAAAAACCAATTAAAAATGATTCCACGCAAACATTTAATAATCGTGTCGGTCCTTTACATTCCGGCTCTCGCGCTCGTCTCATGGATCGGGCTGGATACTATCACTAGGAAGATCCTTGAACTAATATTCTTCACATTCTAACACGAAAAAGACAACAGATAATGAAATCAAAAACTAAAAGGCGTAGGTTTTACGCCAAATCAAAAACTAGCGACACTAGTCTCGTTCGCGAACAACGGAACGGCGTGTCGAAGCACGCGAAAGGTAGAGTATCACGCACGAAACGTAAGCGAAAACCTTGAACCCTGACCCCCGCACCTTGATTCATTTATCAGGGTGCGGCAATCAGGAATCAGCCTGAGCTAAAAGAAACTAAATATGAAATTGAAATACCAACCTGTGATGCACTTCACTTTTGATGAGTGCTTGAACAATACGAAGCTCGACATTTGGGTCGCGCTTGTGGAATTCCGCAACCTACAAACCTGTGGAGGGGGCGATGAATTCGACGTAATATATCGAGAGCATGACGTAACGGAAGAATTGGATCGGCAACGTGTTGAGGCGAAAGCCTTGGCCGATCTCGCGATAGAAGCGGGCTTACGCCTCATAGAATATCGAATCGGCTACAACGTAGAAATTTAACCTAAAAACCAATGAAAGTGTTAAGCAATAAACCGATGGAGATCACCGTCGAAGTAACTCCATCCCCACCGTTTAAAGGCATGATCACCTACCGTGCGCTTGCATGGGTCGGGGATCAATATTCAACCACCCTCTACTCTCAGTGTGAGGGATTCTGCCAAGAATGGTGTGCTAACGAAGCGTCTGAGAAACTGTCAAAGATGATGCGCGCGCAGTATCCGAAGGCTACGTTCAAGACCAAGCTGACCAAGAAGGTCGAGACTAAGTTTTCATCAATGTTGAAATCAGCGATATGAAATACGAAAGACAACCTAATAAGCCGGACTGGTATCGTTCCGATGATACCAAACTTTATCACGCTGCAACGTCAGGCTCGTCACCGTTCAATGAATGGTATGAGTTTGACGATAGAGCGGAAGCCGTCGAGCGTCTCGCAGATGAGATTAAACTCGAAAGTTTCTGCTGGTTAGGCGGAGAGATCTTCCACACCGAAGACCTATCGTATGATGAGGTGATCGAAGGTTTCGTCAGGATTAAAGGTGCGAAACCCGCCGACCTCGATGAGGTAGTTCAATCAGTCAGTAGATTTTAGATATGGACTATCTACAAATCATCGGCCTGATCCTCATGGCCCCGTTAGCTCTTATCGTAATTACTGCGAATATGGTTAAGACTGAATCGCGCCGCCTCCGCAAGATGCGGGAGCGTGCCGATCAAAAGAAAAGGAGGCGAGCATGATCTACCTCATCGACCATGACCCTTACCGAGCGGGGCGTTCGCTTTGCGACAAGCACCTACTCGAAGCTATTAAAACGGCCAAACGCGCCCTTATTAAGGGGCCTGAGAATCGAACGAAAAGTAAGTCCCTGTCCCCTCCTTCACTCTACCGCACTGTCGCGGGCTTAAAATGGATCGCCTCCTACGGTATGGGGGCGGCCATCGAGAGATATCGAAGGACGGGGAAAGCAGCTCACGCCGAGTGGAACTTTTTCCTCAGAGCAGAGAAACGGTTCGCATTAGGTGGCGGGCTTATCGTCTCACCTAGTGTCATAGATAAGAACCGGACCTTTTATCTTAAGGGATTCACCCACAGTCGGTGGACTAGGCGACGGCCTCCCTCGTGGATAGGTAAAGAACGACTCCGGCAGATGCGCACACAAAAATCATAGCATGACCAAACACCAAGGCGGTGGGGAGAAAATCCCCGCCGCCTTTTTTTGTGCCTATCCGCCGCGTTTTTTTGCTTATTATTCGCGGCTCAAGATTTCCAAACCGAAAAACCGATTTACTATCATCACATCCATGCAAATTTATTCCGACTCAGTCACAGGGCGTACTGGTAAATATCTATTCATCCCCCCGACATAGTCTACGATTGTGTTTGCTCTCTGTAACCCACCCCATTCTTCATTCCTCGGATCAGCTAAACTTTCGACAATATATTTCATAGAAGGTTTATCCATGAACCCGTAACTCAGAAGGTTGATTCTGTTCTTACCAACCTTGGCGTCATACATGGTGTTAACAATCTCCGAATGCGACAAACCTAGTTGGTGGAAACCTTGGTTTATCCTTAGAATCTCGTAGTTCAACCGCTTCCGATCTTCGATGTTGTCATTAATTATTTCGCGGACGTTTTCAGGACTTAGTGGTTTGTCACGTTTCAAAACATTTAAGCCCCTCTTAACATTGCTGTAACGCTCGTTAACGCCTTTCAAATAACGGCGATACTGTTGGTCAAGGTCTAGATCATGTGTCCTGAAAGGCTTCACGCCGTCCCAAACCTCCTCGATGAAACCACCTACCGAGCGGGTTTCAATACCCTCCATGATGTCTGTGCCTAATCGTGGTGCATAAGCTTCTTTGAATATGTGAGTAAGGGATTTTAACACTGCTTCAAAGGGACTGTCAGCTCCTTTAATCCAAATAGGGTTACCTGTAGATGGGTTAGTGTTATCCGAAACATCAGAAACTGCACTTGCGAGGATCTGATCGTCTAGATATTGGTCCGATATATACCCAGCGATGATGGACACTGCCGCTTCGGAGAACTGACCCCTCCGGACATTTTCGTAGGCCCTAAGAAAAGGATCGACTAGCAAGGAGAAAGGGTTGACGTAAGTCAAATCTATGGACTTTCTATCTTTACCTTTGCCTGTATAGAAAAAGGTATGTCCTCTGAGGAATCGTGGAATAGAAGCCCTTAAAGACTCATCTTCTTCGTCCCCGATACCCGACGCAGCGGCCAAAACCATCGGGATGGCGGAGGATACGACGGTAATCATACTAAACATCCCCGTTGCTCTAGCAGCACCTCTCCGAACAAGGACAGGGTTGCCGCTCTTCATTTCCTCTTTCGCGAGTTTCATTGTGTTAACGAAGATTCGAGGCATCTCTACTTTGAATCGCAAGAAGGGGGCGAACTGTAGACCGAGCGGGCTGCGAGTAAATCTCTTAACGATCGGCGGTGCTTGGCTGTATGCCTGTGAGGTCATTACAACTTTTCTCGCTGCGAGTCGTTTCAACTGCTTTTCATCCATTGCAGATAACTTTCCGGTAGTGTCAGCGGCTTGAGCATCCTGCAAAACCTTAAGCTCGTGGTAGAAATAAGCAGTCTTGTAAGAGGCGTCGAGCGCGGCGGAAAGATCCTGAGCTTTCTTTTCAGCCCACGCGAAGCTCTTACCAAGTTTACTGAGTTTAGTCTTATCCGCGAGGTCACTGAGTTGTTGTTGAATCCCTTCCGGAGTGGTGGTCCCGTTAAGGAGGTCTCGCATCATACCAGAACGAACTTCATCGCCTACGACATTAAGTCCAATCAACTCTAGCAATTCAGGGTCGGCTGAATCGGGATCGCGGAAGGCTTTAACAGTCCCTTTGACCATCCCCGCCGTTATCTCATCGAATCGCATATACCCTTGGGACCACCCAAAGAAGAGGTTACCGATTGCATTACGGACATAGAATCCAATACTACCGAGAGTCTTCGCAGCCATCGCTTTACCGGTCAATTTGGCGGCCCCCGTAACAACAGCATCAATCGCCCTCTGAGCCGTATCTACATTAGCTGAGGAGAACGGGTCTCTAAGGGTTCTTTCTAGCTCGTCTCTGAACTCTTTCTGAACATACATGCCGCTCAACGGGTCGTTACCGCCCGACTTAGAACTGACACGGAGTTTGACGTAGTTAATATATTTTGTCTCGTTAGCTGCTTCTGATGCAAACTTCGTTTCTTCATCAACCATCAGACCAGACTTCTCCCCAACCTCTCTTAGTTGATTAAGGAATGTTTGTTGAGCGGTGACTGTTGCTACGGTCGCATAAGTTCTTAAGATAAGGTCAGCACCTACTTCAGGTCCATACTCTCCTAAAAGATCTCTCACTTCTTTAGGTAAGTCTCTACGAGTCTTTAAGTTATCTGCAATAACGTCATAGCCTTTTGGAGTTGGTGTAGAGCCAACCGAACCTTCGTTATCGTAATGAGCAAGAAATGTGTTAAGGGCTTGTTGCCCGTAAGACTGATGCGATAAGGCATTCTCTTTATCTAAAACCTTCTGCGCTAACACCCTAGCATCTGCACGATCAACCCCTGTCGAAGCTATATCATCTTCTGTTTTCTTTAAGAATTCTTTTTCAAAGAAAGCCATCGCGGCATCTCTACGGTCCCTATAAATCTTCTCGCTGCCCTCACTTATCTTCTGGAAGTAAGAGGAGTCTGTAAACATACGGTAACTACGAGTTATGTAGATGCCGCCTGTTTTCGAGATCTTCATCGAGATATTTTTATTAAGACCCGCTTCGATTAATTTCTTTTGAAGAGGGATGATTAACTTCTGTCGGATATCGATTATATGTGACGCTAAGTCAGTGGAGTCTTTAGCAATTTCTTTGAGTGCTGCATCGCGCGCTGCTTCAACTCCCGCGAGAGCGGACTCATAAGATCGGTCTAACTCAGCATCCCGCTCTTTGTTGGCTTCAGATATCAAGGACTTCTGTTTACTCTTAGTAATCGCTCCGTCTTCCCGCTGCTGGTTTATGCCGTCGATCTTAAGTTGGTAGTCTTCTTCGATACGTAGAGACTCTTCTTCCGATAAGACGTTACCTGACTTATAACCTTGCGCCGCTGCGATGGTTTCCATCGGAGCAGATTCGTAGTCACCATAAGTGTCCTTAATAAGTTTATCTAACTCCTTCTTGTAGGCGACTACGTTTTTCTCAGTGACTCTGCCGTAAGCGTCTCTATTCTGAACCAAACGTCTGAATACTTCTGGAATCTCTCCCGCAAACAGCTTATTGATATACTTGAGAATAGCGTTACTGGGCTGACTAGTGTCGATCTCATACATTGGGAGTTCTAGCAAGTCTACAACAGCAGAGAAATCCACCCCTGTTCCAGTTAATCTAGCAGGCCCTACCGGACCTAAAGCTCTCGGAACTGAGCTGGCAGGCACTGAAGGGGAAGTTGTGGAAGCAGAACTGACAGGCGCGGAATATAAAAACTCCCTCTTACCCTCTACTACTTTCGTTTTATTTCCGAACTCAGCCCCTTGCACTAGGACTAACCCCCCAACTTGCACAAGTCGTTTTGCCCTTATTAAAGGTCTTTGTTCAGCCTTATCATAAAAATAGGAGTGTCGGTAAGGGTTCATACCGATCTCAACCCACTGCTTGTCGGGATCAGTTTCTCCCCCTTCGGCTATACTAGCTAGAGCGGCTTCCGCTTCTGCGGCAGCCTCTTCAGAAGTTAACGCAACATAATCACCATCTATTGTAGCCATAGGGATTTTCTCCCCACCTATCGCTGTTGAGGCGGCGGCCGTCTGATCTACGGTAAATGAGATGTCACCCGTCAGCACTGCGGAAGGAGTGTAACCGATTACAGGTTTACTCTTTGTATCCTCATGTAGAGTTACTACCCAGATACCTTTCTTGAAGGCATTTATATCTATCCTAACTTTAACACGACCTTCAGGAACTTCTTCTGGGTTAAAGGCTTTCTCGGCAATCTTCTTACTCGCACTCGCCAGTTCTTCCAACGTCGATGGCTCGGGAACTCGATCAGATAAAGTTGGGGCACCAAATCTTTCGTTGTATTCCTCCTCGTATTCTTCAGGAGTAATTCCCCCGACAGCTAGGCTACGGGCGAGTTCAGCTTGGCCTTCGGGCCTGAGTTGACCTAAACTCTTCGGTTTTCCGGTATATTTTGCGGCGACCCTATCAGATTCACCAGCTTTCTTTATAACCCTTCTCGGCCAGCCAGCGACTTCCGACGGCTCTACTGGGGCGGCGGCGAGTCCAGCTTCTCCGGCTTGCGTGGCATCCTGTTCTCCCACAGGTAGTCCAGCATTCTGGACATCTGCTTCTCGTCTAGGTGCGACATTAGCTCGTGCATCTCGATCTCTCCTCCGATCTGCTTCGACTCTTGTTTTTGCTTTAAGGGCTTGTTCATATATTTCTTCTGATTGTTCTCTAGCTAATTCTAGATAGGTTTCGTCGTAAGATGTTTTTAAGTTATCGGCTTTCTTGCCTTGTATTTCAGACCAGATGTCTTTTTCAGGATACCATAGAATGGCTTGGATATCGGCGTTGCTGGTGGTGAACCCAAGCTTTTCCATTTCTACCCGCACTTTATTAATAACGCGAGAAATAACTTTCCGCTCTAGGTTAGTAGGGGCATCAATTGGTTTGATAGACTCCTTAACTCTTTTAGCTATGTTCTGCCAAGGCCGTTTTAAACCGCGAACATTGAGAGCAGCGAGGACTTCAACACCCTCTTTTAAATAGAAATTCTTGACCCGCTTCTCATTCTCTTTCGAGTTTTCTTTTTCAGGGGCTTCTGCCTTGATCGCTTCGAGCTGTTTAGTCTGGTATGCGACAATCTCGTCTAAGTTGTAATCACCTGATCTTATCGCATCAATGAATTTTTGAGGTAAGATAGGGTTTACAGACTTACCGTATTTCTTCGTGGTGTAATTTCTGTTAAACTCAGCCTTCCTCTCTTTTTTTGTCACACCCTTCTGCTCCTTTTTAGAGAGTTTCGAGTCGGCGCGTTTAAAAGCTTCATCTCTTTTCTTAAGGTAATCGTAGATCTCTTTTGAATCAAAGTCTTCTCCACGGAGAATTTTACCTGAAATTTCTGGTGGTAAATGTTCTCTTGTTCTGTTGTAAGCTTTCTCGCCTTTAGAGGCTACGCTTCTACCTATATGGAAAAGAGCAAGTTGGTAATTGTAGTCGGATAAGAAAAGCTTTTTAGATTGCCCACCTAGATCAGAGCCATCTCTTTTAACCGAAAGTTTAATTACTGTTTCAAGGGCTTCTCTAGCTGCCTTTTTATGAGAGTCATTCGGTTTGGCTTCTGGATCTTCTTCTACATTCTTTGCAATCTCTTCAGCTACGGTATCGACCAGATCGTTATCTATTGTAGGGAAAACTTTAAACTCTCTTGCAGATTGTAAAAACTCAGCAGCGAGTTCAGTCGTAAGACCTTTACCAGCAGAGTCTCCAGTCCACCTTCCCCAAGTTCTCCGTAACCAAAGGTCAATCGTTACTGGCTCATAACCTTTTCCTTTATCAGCCATCACACTTGCCCGCAGATTCTGAAGGAAGCCTTGGCCAATCTTCGGCCCAAAGATAGCAGCCCCTTGGACAGCGAGTCCGGTTTGGCCTGTTACACTAAACTGGTCTCCGACCTCAGCCTTAAGTTTCTTTTTTAATCCGCCTACGTTATAGTCAGACTCAATAAACTCGATAGCCCCTTCAAATCCAAACTTCTCGACCAGCATGTTTGCCAGTAAGAGGTTCTTCTGGATAGCCTCGGCTTTAGACCCGTATACTTTTGTTGGATCAAACTTACCAGTATCTCTGAAGATCCTATACTGTTCGTCCGCGTAGCGGGTGTTCTCTCTTACGTTGAGGTTTTGCGAGGTAATGGCTAGTGCCATCTTCATCACAAGGTCCGCTGCTTGGTCGGGATTCTTTGCTTTACTGAAAGCGGGAATTCCCGCAGCAGTTGTAGAGTTCTTTAACTCTGGGTAGATTACTCCAGCGATAGCCATTGCTGCCTCTACAGCAGTTGTATACCAGTCAGCGGCGTTCTCTCCTTTAGCTTCTAAAGCTTGTAGGACTTCCTCCAAAGCGATACTAACAATCTCAGATTCCTTTTCAGGAGTAATCGTCTTCGCTGTAATTGGGACAAGCATGCTCTCACCATCGTCGTTAGTGATAG
>Ga0181377_1000913_pt1 | contig 10213 bp, 9 predicted proteins | sample LowvirmetaG_9_FD_130160 | JGI IMG/M metagenome (GOLD analysis project Ga0181377, IMG submission 130160) | Marine viral communities from the Subarctic Pacific Ocean - Lowphox_13 viral metaG | ecosystem: Environmental > Aquatic > Marine > Oceanic | place: Subarctic Pacific Ocean | collected 2015-12-10
CTGAGTCCTTCCAGTCGTAAGTTCTAAAAGGATACAACTGCCCTTTGTGTTCAAATGTTTTCTTGTAATCTGCTTGACCAAACATCATTGTGTTCTGCATCTTCTTAGTAAAGTCATCGCCTTGGTCTATTGCTCTCCAAAAGTCTGGCTCCATACCTGCGTGTGTAACAAACAAAGTATCTGATAGTTGAAGGAAGTCCTCACAATATTGTCTTACAATATCTTCAAAGTCTTGCTTAAAGATCTCTCCTCCTTCCTTTTCAAACTGCTCTGTAGTTACAATGTTTGGAGGTCCTAATATTACATTAGCACCATCTATGTATCTAATAATTTTGTGTTCGTGATTACCTTTTACTATACTTGCTTTACCTTTCTTTAGCATGTCTAACATTAGGTCACAGCATTTTGCTCCGTCAGGTCCACCGTCAATAAGGTCTCCTACACTGACTAAGTGCAAATTGTTTTCTTGTGCGTATGTTACTGCTTTTTGAAAAGGTCCAAAGTCTGCATGTACATCGCCTATAATTAAATGCTTTTTCACTATATAATTATAGCAATATTACTGCATATTGTCAAGTGGTGATGCTATGTTATTAAAGATATTGTCTAAGTTTTCTGATGGCACATAGGTAAATTTACTGCGTATGAATTCACTTAAAATACCCTGTATGTATACTATAAATAGGTTTGAAACTACTTTGTTATTAGTAAGTTTAAGAAACTCTATCTCAATGTTCTCAAATAACTTATTGACTCTTTCTATAACAGGTAATTCGTTTATTGTTAATGCTTCTCTGGTTAAAAGCCTAGCAAATCCTTTATTATTCTCTACAAATAATACTAGGAAGTAAAATATATTCTTGACTCTTTCTAAATCTGTGTTAGAGTTGACTTTTATTTCAGTAATTTTATCTGCTATTGTCGTTTCTATATAAACAAACAAAGACTCGAATACTTCTTGTTTGTTTCTGTAGTGTTTGTATAGTGCAGATTCAGTTACATCAGTCTTTTGAGCTATTGTTTTTGTTGTTATGGTACCTAAGTCATCGCCCTCTAATATTTCTACTAGTGCTTTGAGTATCTCATGTTTTGTGTTTCTAATAGCCACACTCATATTTATAAGTAACGTTTTATAAATCCGTAAATAATGATAAATACATTTGTACATTAGAACATAGTTGGCATAAAACATAGGAGTAACTAGTGGCGCAAGTAAAAAATTACGGATTAATCGGAGTAGGCACAGAAGTACAATTAGGCAAGCAAGGACCTAAAGTAAAAGGTGATGCCGATACTGACGTTGTTAGTGTAACAACGGAAGGTGATGCTCTAACAGTTATAAGAGCCGCTAACGCGGTTTCATCATCAGATCTAGTTACAAAAGCACAGTTAGATGCTAGTCAAACAGGATCAGACGGTGCTAGTTTGCTTTTAGGAGCGGCAACTGACAGTAGTTATGCCGACGGAGCACTATCAACCCTTACTACAACAACTAAAATATCAGATGGTATTGACTTTCTTAACGAAGCATTAGAGAATGTTCGTAATGATACGTTTGTTAAGAGTGTTGACTTTACAACTAACGTTGCATCAGGTGGTAATCCTCTAAGTGTTACACTTACAACTACAGTAGTTGGTAATGCTAATAGATATACAATTGACTGGGGCGATGGCAGTTCAACAACTGCTACATCAGACAGTACTCCAAGTCATACATATACTGACAATACAAATTCACCATATACAGTGGCAGTAACAGCCTTTAATAACAATGGTTCAGGTGAAGGTAGTACAACAACTACAACAAAAACTAATTTTATAACACTATACACCGCAACTCCTGTAGCAGACTTTGAATTGTTTACAGCAAGTTCAGGTGGTAGTGCATTAACTGGCGACAATAGAGAGATTGATGCTGGGGAAACAATTTATTTAAATAATACCACAACGAATTCAAGTACAGCAACATGTACATACCAAATTAATTGGGGCGATGGTTCAGGTAACACTTCAGTAGCAAGTGGTGCCGCTGGTGACGTAGGAGAAGCAAGAGTAAGTCATACTTATTCAGCAGACAGTGGTACTGGTATGAGAACTATTACTATACAACAAACTGCTCATAATACAGCAGATCCAGGTGAAGTTGGTAGTACAGCAACTGATCAATTAAAAGTTTATGATCCAAGCATAAGTGCTCCAAGTGGATTAAGTACAAAAACATTAACATTTGGTGAGAGTACACAAGGATCAAGTCCTTATCTAGCACATGGATATACTGACAATAGTACAGAAGATAGTGTTGCAGTTGGTTCAAGTGTAAGTAGAATAACTTCCAGTAGTGCTGGTAGTGATACAAATAGTGCTACCCTAAGTAGTTTCTCATATAACGCAAGTGCAGGTAACTTACATGCAGTAGTTAACGGAGATATTAGTGGTACTATAGCATTATCAGGTGGTAGTGATGTAGGAAGTAATGGTAATTTAGAAATAACATCAGAGAGTGATTATCAATCATTAACATCAAGTGGTGCAAGTACAAGTTTTTCTAATAGCACATTCTCACCTAGTTTATACAAAGGCTTTAAGGCTAGAGTATCTGCTACTTCAACTGACTTAGCAACTGGTTCACATAGTTTCAAACTAAGTCATGATGTTACAGGTAACACTAATGTTGTTAGTTTTGTTAAAGACGACTTAACATCAACAGGTGTTGTAGACTTTAGTGGTGCTACATTGGCACAATCAAGTGCTGGAACACTAGCATATGAGTCTGGTATTCCTTACTACACAGATGATGCAACACTTACACTAACAGGTGTACAACTATATAACTGGATAGGACAAACATATAAAAACGATAGTACTCCTTTTGACGTAACCAATGGAACTAATTCAGAAGGCACAAGTGGTGCTGTAATTAGTACCGCTGGACATAACTACGCGGCATTAGATGGTAGTACAACATATTTAGATAGTGGTATTCCAAAAGCAGATACTGGTAAAGACAGTAGTAACAAATATGCTATTGGAACTATTACAGTCAATGTTGGTGCAGGTGGCACTGGTATTGAACAAATGAAAGCAAGAATTAATAACGTTAATGGTACAGGTAGTTACTCAGAACATACTGCTGTAAAAGTACAGGCGTTAAACAGTAGTACAGGTGTTAATGAAACTGTAGCAGTTTCAGACTCTCTTGGTGCTACACATGATGACGATGCAAAACGTATTACAGGCTTTGGTGCGGCGTCAGACACTCCAACTTTTAGTAGTTCAACTAACTATTATACAGGAAGTGTTTGGAGTGGTAACCAAACCATAGCAGGTACACAAGAAGCAGTAACACGTTGGGGAACATTAAGTCATTTTACAACAGATCTTAGTTCAGGAATATTACCCGCAGGTCCAGACTTGAACAGCGGCAGAAGTGGTGCACAATACATCACTTATGCATTTAGAAGAACAGCAATGGCTAACTTTGTAGTAACACTTACTGGTAAAGTAAGTGGCTTCTTTGTAGCGGCTCCTGGCACAGGAATAGATGATGCTAGTGGTACTAATGGTTGGGTTGATGCTGGTCAAACATATGGTGGAGCAGGTACTCCTGGTAGTGATACCAGTAACGGTGGTAACGGCTCCAATGGTTGTGCATTTACATCTGGTGACAGAATTATAGATGGCACAACATACACCAACGACACATTTACATTAACACTTGGTGATCAGAATGGTACTGGTGCATTTGGTAACCAGATATTAATTAGAATTAAATTAGAGTCTGGTGACTCAGTAACAGCATTAAGTATAGCATAATAGGAATATAAAATGGCAATATCAGATACTCAAAAGGTTGATTTACTTTGGAAAAAGGTAGGTTTCGGTAAAGCAAAAACTGATACCAATGCAAGTAAATTTGCACCTAACGAAGCGAATCCATCGGACTTTATTATTAAGTCTACGCAAATATGGGCACAAGATTCAAGTATAACAAGTGTTATACCTGCTTCTAATAGTAGTGTTACTCATGTTTATTTAGACTCTGTAAGCGGAGCTCATGAGTTTACAGAAGACGGAACTGCTACTGATAACCGTACATGGAAAACAGGCATTACTAATTGGATACCACCTACATTTGGTGCTACATACCAGTTAAAAGTATATGCGGCTCCTAGTGATACAGCAAATCCTCAAACAAATGGTACACAACTATTTGAAACAGGTTCCGGCAACGATGACCAATGGTACTTTGACTACCAATCAGGTATACTTAACTTTATTGGAACTAACTTACCCTCAGCAATAGGTACAGGTACAAGTAATGTATTGTATGCCGCTGGTGCAAAGTATGTAGGATCATTTGGTGTTACTACAGACGCAGGTACAACTGCTAACTCTTTTGTTGGTGTTAATAACTTAACAGCCGTATTTGCAAGAACAGATATTAACCAAGGTGACATAATAGAAGTTAGTGACGGTGGTGATGGCGAGTATGCAATTTACTTAGCAAAACAAGACAACCCTGCTTCAACAGGACATTTAACTTTAGTTAGTACTAAAGACGGTGCTGGTGTTGACTCACAAACATTAAGATCAAACGTATCATATAATAGTGGTAATGTAACTTTAGGTGATTTAAGTATTTCAAGTCATCCTACACAGATAATTGTAGATGTAACAACTGCATTTAATGGTTCAACTACATTATCAGTAGGAGATGATAACGATCCTGATAGACTATTCCCAGACAGTTACTTGGATTTAAGTACTGTAGGGTCTTATGTTGTTAATCCTAAGTTTGTATACAATGAAGCCACTGATGCAAGTAATACTGTTAAGGTATTTGTTGTAGCAGGAACAAGCTCACAGGGCGATGCAACTATTATAGTTAATTATCAGTAAGTCTTTTAAGTAATATATCACTTACAATACCTATATCATTTCTTTCTAGATCATAGAGATCACTCATCCTATCTACTGCACTTCTTATACTAACTAGTGCATCTGACTTGGCTTCCTTTACATGTTTATACACAAAGCCACCCTCTCTAAACTCAGGCTCTGTAAGAAGCTCATCTGCTAGTTTATTGTAATCGTTTATCATTCTACAGAAGCAAACAAGTAATCTTCTCGTAATACTTTATAAAACAGTTCTTCACCAGAGGAAACGTTTTCGTTCCAATCCGCACTAGCATCACCATCTGCTTCGTCTGAAATATATTTGTAACATTGGAAGTCTACATTCATCATTGCACATGTCTTTGCCAATGCATAAGCCTCCATATCAACACAATTAAATTTATTATCCATAACTAAATGTTCAAATAAATCTAATCCATCTAAATCATCACAAAACTGATCTTGTGTTCTACATATTTTCCCCTCAGTTCCAAATTGTATTACACCACTTGTTACTGGGTCTTCTCCAAATGTAATACCAGGGCCTCCGCAAAGTTCTCCGCAGTCCATATCTCCTTGTAGGAATGTTGTACATTTAATAAGGTCTCCCTTCTTTGCATCAAAGGCACCTCCGGCTGTACCAAAGTTTATCACACATTTGATGTGAGGATTTTGTGTGAGATATTGTGTAAGTTTATGTGTTGCATTTACTTTACCTACTCCTGTAAACAATATTCGTTCTGGTAATTGATTTGGAAGTTCTTGTCGTAATGCCGTTACTATTAAGTATGAGTCATCAACTGCTCTTAAATGCGAGAAGTCAAATTCAGTTTGTTTAGCCATTGTAATCCTTAAATTGTGTTAGATATGTTTCCATTTGGTTAGTTAATTGTTTCCATAATATACTATTAGTATTAAATAATACATAATTGTTTCGTTCTATTTTCTTTCTTGTTTCTGAATTAGGATCTGATATAATTTTTTTGTATTGTTTTAAATTGTATTTGTCTACTTCCTGTGCAACTTCAAATGCTCTGATTACAGGATTGCCTTGTGTATCAAAGTTTAAATCAAATAGTTCATCGTGAGGTAGTATACCAAAAGATTCTAATGTAGCATGGAAGCCACATTCACCGTATACTAGCCAAGGATGTTTATTCATTATAGGAAGAATACTTTTCTCTGTAATATATGCCCTTGAATCTATATTTGTTATACCTGGTTTGTTACTCACATGGTCCCATGATTCTTGATATGTTGCACCCGACATACTTTCACATATTAAACTTATGCAAGTACTTTCATATACATGTATTGGATGTGCTCTAATATTGTTTCTGTATTCTACATCATTATCTAATAATCTATCCTGAAATATACCTACACCTTTTACTGCAAAGTCACAGAAGTCATTGTCAAACTCTCTATATAATCCTATTAGAGGTTCTATACCAACTAGGGAGGTTGGTTTTTTATATGTAACTATGTTTTTTTCTACTAAGGACACTGGTTCATGTGTATCAGAGGGAGAGATATGTCGTAATACAGAATATAATATATGTTTATCTGCTCTCCAATTTGCCATTAAACAATTGAACTTGAACTGTTGCTCATTATATCTTATGTGAGGAAATATGTGTGTTTGTTGTTGCTGTAGGCTAAACATCTTTACTAATAAAAAAGGGAACGGCATATATCTTTCGTGGTATTGTTCAACTTCTAAATGTGTAGAACAATCCATTAAAAATATATTTGAATAGGTTTCTAAAATTTTATCTATTACATCTTTCTGCCAAGGTTCCTGTGTAGATAATATAATACATTTTTTATAACTTTCTGCAGACTCTTTTATTATTTTATTAAATTGATCTGATTTATGATGTAGGCTTCCTACATTAACAACTGGAATAGAGTCACGTAAATCTTCACTCCACTTATATTTAATACCTAATACATTAAAAACATATTGTATGTCTGTATGATATCCATCAGTATCGTTCCATACATCTGCACCATCTTCTCTTGTAATGAGATTATTACTAGGTTGATTATTATAATATAGAGTTGTTGTCATCGTCTGTTATACAAATGCCTATTACTTTAGGTGTTGTTGCTATTATGTTGTCTATAAATTCACTAGGATTATTAAAATCATGACTTATACACTCACCTATTATGTGTCTACCAGGTGTGTATATAGGATTGTTTAAGTCTATATAATCTGCTACATTATTGTCCTCAATAAACTCTGCGTACCTGTCCTCAATATTATTCCTATGATGTATGTCGTCTTGATGATGTATCCAACCATATGCTACCCAAGGATGATGTTGTATTTGTTGTGAACATGCATCGTTCTTTATTAGTTCCATATCGTTTGTCCAAGCACAACTTACTAAGTCTTTGCCCACAGTTCCAAAGTCTAACTCCAACCAACCTTTTGGTTTGTGTACTATAAAGTTATTATAGTCTTCTGGTAACATTGGAATACAATAGTATGTAGGGTCATGATCTCCTGAGGGAGGAGCATAGTTTAATTTTAATGCTGTAAAATAATGAGGGTGTGCCTTGGATAACTTTGCTAAACAATCTTCCTTATCCTCACCTATGTACTGAAATACTTTTTCGTTATAATGTACAAGCATATTGATAGTTTGAAAGTCCAGATACATTTCATCGTAAGTAATATTGTCTGGTAATGTTCCGTTGTTATCCATCTCTAACATTACAGGCAACTGCTGTTCAAACAAGTCATGTAGTTTATTTAATTTGTCTTGGTGTACGTTGTTTATATCTTCTTCATCAAGTAGTAGTTCTTCAGGGAGTTGGAACCATATGTTAGGAGTATTATTAACTTTGTTAATAATCTCATTCATCTTTACTCTTGATTCCATTATAGGTTGCTCTGTAGGCTGTCTATAAACGTCATAGCCTAAGTTAAATGTAAAGTCTTCCTTGTTGTCTCTATATGTAAGTCCTTGTACAACTGTTCTCTTCCAGTTGTCTATAAACTTTAATGTTAGAGGAAGTTCATTAAGTTGCCAAGTAATAACCTGTGTGTCAGGAATATTAAATAAAACATTTGGTTCTAAACTATCTGGCATATTAGAATAATTTGTAGTATAATAAACTACATCTCCTTTACCATATACTACGTGGTACTTCATGCTTTACCTAGCATATAAAATGCATATAGTTTCTTTATGTGTTCTATGTCTTCTAATGTATTACATACTATATTTTCGTTTGCAAATACTAGTTCGGTATTATTATTAACTGCTTCTTGTAACAAAGACAATCTTCTAAAAGGATCGTTTGGTAATCCAAATACACTATAACATACTATTCCGTTTATGCTATCTGATTTTATATAAGATTCAAAGTTTGGTTGCCAATCTAATGTGTCGCTTTCGTATTGGTAATCGTTTATATGTATTTGTTTTTCTGTACAAAAGTTATTTACATACATTCTTTGTAAATGCACTGGAATATCATTTGTATATTTACTATTCCAACCTGCATAAGTAACCCATACTTTATTATCAGTAAGTTCTATTACTTTATTTCTTTCCCCTAGGAATCTAAAATATCCTCCTGGTAGTTTTCTATTAAAGTCTCCGCCTTTTAATAATACCCTACCGTCCATACTTACTCTAGTTTGACTTGTTTCGTTATTAAAGTTACCATGTATAGTATTGCTATCAAAGAAGTAAGTTTGTCCTTGTTTTAAATTTAATGGATTAGCATTTTGCATACAAAGATCTTGTGTAATATCTGCACTCAGTTTATCTTTAATAATAGTTTTTGTTATTACATTGGATTCTTGTTGAGGTATTACATACATAGAGTTTGTATCATAACAATCTGTTATAGGTGTCCAAACATTTTTAATACCAGGACCGTTTCCTGTCCATGCGTCTTTATGAAAACTTAATAGCCTGCCGTTCTTTTCCTGATCAGGAGTTACAATCCTTATATTGAATGTACGTTGAACCATCCATTCTAAATCTGTTACGTCTTTAAGTATGTGAGAATAAAATGCATCTATTTTATCTAATATATCATCACGTTGACATGCTTTCTGTAAATGAAATATAAGATCAGGTATATCAGTTTGTTCTAAATGTTTGTGTAAGTTTTCAAAAGATTCTAATTGAGGGAAAAGTTCCTGTGCTACTGTAAGCCAAATGTCATACCAATTAAACTGATCTAAAGGATAGTCTGCTGTTCGATTGTCCCACTCTGGTCTGTATGTGTTTGGCATTGTACCACTATTTATATTAAAAATTTAAGTTTAATTGTAAATCTTCGTAATTACCTTTGTGTTTATCAAAGTAAGTATCCCACTCTTCTTGGTCCCAATTTACATTTAAATTGTTTTTACCACCGTAACTGAACTCTTCTTTGTGCTTTTGTATAAAACTTATATTCTGTTGTATGTCTAGTTCTGTAGGCTTTGGTCCTCTATCCACATACATAAATCTCATATTAACTTTACTAAAGTCACTCCATATCCAATCAGTACCAGGTACTAGTTGCATGTCACTATACTTTTGGAAACGTGGAGCAGAGTCCTCTCTCCAAAAACCAAATGCTCTGTGAAATGTTTTAGGGAAAAGATTCCATTGTTCTCTTTGTATCTCATGTCCATAGCCTTTACCTCTATGTTCCTCTAATACAAATATGCCTCTGGTTCTTATTACTGAATCGCTTAAATTATATACGCAACTGTAGGCAACTGGAACATTGTCTACTTTATAACATACTGGAAACAAAATTATACTATTGTGCCATAAGTGTTGTGGGTATTGTATAATATGATATGGATTATTTACAATAGGTATTGTAGACGGTTCACTTGCATTCCATAATGGAGCAATACCATGTTGGAAATCACTCCAAGGAATTATCTCAAGACTGTTGGGCACTTGCTTCTAACCATTTTAACATGGTATGAGCATCACTAACCTGGAAAGGATCACCTTCAGCATTGTCGTCTAATCCAGGCTCTACCCAAATCATTTCAACTACACCGTTATTAACAATCATTGAGTATCTCCAACTTCTCATTCCCATACCAATATTAGTTTTGTCTACTAGAAATCCCATCTTTCTAGAAAAGATTCCGGAACCATCTGGAACTGGCTGAACGTTTTGTACACCTAATTGTTTAAACCAAGAGTTCATAACAAAAGCATCATTAACACTAATGCAATATATCTCATCTATATTATGTCCACATATCTCATCGTAATATGCATCAAATGTAGGCACATGTGTACTTGAACATGTTGGAGTAAATGCACCTGGTAATCCA
>Ga0181377_1000914_pt1 | contig 10187 bp, 10 predicted proteins | sample LowvirmetaG_9_FD_130160 | JGI IMG/M metagenome (GOLD analysis project Ga0181377, IMG submission 130160) | Marine viral communities from the Subarctic Pacific Ocean - Lowphox_13 viral metaG | ecosystem: Environmental > Aquatic > Marine > Oceanic | place: Subarctic Pacific Ocean | collected...
ATTAACATCAGATAGATCAGCTAATGATTTAAGAATACCAGGTGCGAAATCAGTAAAATTTAAACCAGAAACTTTAAAAAGATTATAATGGCATTATTTGGGGGTTCAAGAGACGTATCACTTTTCCATAATTTGAATAAAGAATTACTTAATGATATTATTCAAACGGAAGTCGCCTACTACAAATTTGCTTTAGAACAAACCCAAGTAAATGTTTATGGTGAAGCACCGGGTAAAAATTATTATGAACCATTGAAAATCGCGTGTTTAATCGATAAACAAGACCAAGCTTGGTCGTCTGATGCTTTTGGATCTGATGTTAATCAAAGCATTGGTTTTCGTTTTTTAAAACAAGAGCTTCAAGATATTGATTTATACCCCGAAGTAGGAGATTTATTACTCTTTAAAAATAATTTTTATGAAGTTGATTCTAGAATAGAAAATCAATTTATATTTGGAAAAGACCCAGATTATGCAATGGCAACAGAAACAGTAAATTTTGGAAAAAGTTTTTCAATTAATGTTAGTGCCCATTTATCAAGAGTAGAAAAATTAAATTTAATCCCATTAAGAGAAGGTAAATACCCTTCATTAGAAAAACTTAATGGTGGAATAGCTAATAGAGTATTAGATACCGGAATTGGTTCTATGCAAGTAGGAAGTTCATTTATTATAATATAATATGGAAGATAGAAAACAAATAGATCCCCGAAGACCTATCCCCACAAGTGGGTATAACAGGTTAAGAGAAAATATGGAATCTAATTTTAGAGAGGATTTTCCTGTTGTAGGTGGTAGTTTTCCGGGCCCTGATAATAGAGCTAGTGTAAATAGAGCTAATCAAGTATCTCGTAAAGATGATAAACAAGCTGATGTTTCAATTGGTTTACAAGACCATGATGAGGCAATAATGTATTATTTTAATAATGTTATTAAACCATCTGTTATTATAAATGGTAATAGAACAAATGTACCCGTAATGTATGGTGCACCCGAAAGATGGAAATCAGTTCAAAAAGATGGATATTTTAGAGATAAAGAGGGTAAAATACAAGTCCCCCTTATTATGTTTAAAAGAGATAATATTGAAAAAAGAAGAGATTTAGGTAATAAATTAGATGCTAATAATCCCCAACTTTATTATACATTCCAAAAAAAGTTTACACAAAGAAATCAATACGATAACTTTACAGTACTTCAAAATCAACTCCCACAAAAAGAAATGTATAAAGTAATAGTTCCAGATTTTGTAAAATTAACTTATACATGTACTGTTTGGTGTGATTATATAGCTCAAATGAATAAATTGATTGAAATGATTAATTATTCATCTGATACTTATTGGGGTGATAGTACTAAATTTCATTTTAATGCAAAAATAGACTCTTATAGTAATACAACAGAAGTTAATCAGGGGGATAATAGAATTGTTAAAACTGATTTTGGATTAACAGTTCAGGGATATTTAGTACCTGATAGTATTAATAAAGAACTAGCTAGTGGGGGAGTAAGAAAAGCTTTTAGTAGAAGTAAAATAATATTTAATACCGAAACAGTATCTTCTCCATTAAACCCACCTGCAAGAACTAGAGAAGAAGTAAGAAATGAGCCACTAGGCACCAATATAGATACAGAAGTAACTACTGATGGTGGAGTAGCATACCAAATAATAGGAAACAACAATCAAATAGGATAAAATGGCACAAAAAAATAGAGCAACATTAAAATCATATTTTCAACAAGGAGATATCCCTACAGAAAATGAATATATTGATTTAATAGATTCAATCCCTTCTTTCCAAGACCATAACTCAGGGGATTTAAAAATCACAGGAAGTTTAGATATTTTAGGTAATTTAACAGCTAGTAATGTACTACTTGATTGGAGTGGTTCTGGGGTCACAGGTGGTCTTCTTGATGGTGTTTATAGAATTAATACTCAACTAATAGGAAGTGCAAATGGTACTAGTATTACGTTTATGAATGAAATAGATTTTAATAATCAAAATTTACTTAATATAGACATAGGAAGTGGAGATATAAATAATACAAGTATTGGAACATCAACCCCATCTTCTGGATCTTTTACTACTTTATCATCCACTGGAAATACTAATTTAGGTAATTCTACTGATGACCAACACTTTTTTATAGGTGGTGTTACAGGAAGTTCTTTTTTAGTGCAAGATGTTAATGGAAAAGGAGACTTTTATGCTCACGAAATCACAGTAGGAGATAGATCTTCAAATTCAAATGCTTTAACTATATCAACTAGTGGTAGTTTATTCGCTAGTAGTTCTATAACTTCCTCTGCTAATATAAGCGCAAGCGGAACTTTGTATGGAAGTGAAGCATATATAACAGGACATATAACGGCCTCAGGTAATATTAGTGCATCAGGAACTATTTTTGCTGATAACTTCCAATCAACTGGTGGGGATGTAGGGGGTATTTCATTTGCCGATGAAGTTAATATTACAGGTAATATAACAGCCTCAGGTAATATAAGTTCAAGTGGAACAGTTTTTGCAAATGCTTTAGATTTAGAAGGAGCTAATATAAAATATATAGCATCTCAAAATATATTAAAATTCGGTTATGCTATTAAATTAGGAATAGGTGCAGGGGTAACAGAAGCTGTTGGTGATTTAACTATATCATCTGATGGTGCTAATGCTATTCTTAATGCTAATGTAGGAAACGTAACATTAAACACTAGTGCGGGTGATACTATTATAAAAAACAGCTCTGCGAATGGTAATATACTACTGCAATCAGATAAATCAGGTGGTGGACAACAAGGAGGTGTAGTACTAATATCAGGTTCTAATACCCATATAAGCTTAGATGTAAGAGGTAACATAACTGCATCTAATATTAGTGCAAGTGGAACACTATTTGCCAATACCTTAAATGCATCAGAATTAACAGGTATAACTCACATAACAGCCTCAGGAAATATAAGTTCAAGTGGTGATCTAACTATAAACGATATTTACATAGTTGAAGGTAAAAAAATATACTTTGATGGTACAGATAGTACACCTAACACTTATATCGATAAAGTAGGAGTAGGACTAAACTTTAGGGTTGATGATGTACAAAAAGCGTATTTTACCCAAAATACAACTAAGTTATTAAATAATGATGTTGAAATAGGTACAAATGCAGGAGGAGAAGGCCTATTCAACTCTAACCTTACAGTTTACGGCAAAATAACAGCCTCAGGTAGCATAAGTGCGAGTGGAAATTTAAATGCAGCTAACATAACTACACCAGGTACATTAACAGTAGGACATTTAGAAGCTACTACCATAAACACATTACAATTAACATCTTCAATAGTAACTTCTTCAGTAATATTTTCAAGTGGTTCGAATATATTTGGAGATGCTGATTCAGATACTCATACATTTAATGGTTCTATAACAGCCTCAGGAGATATAAGTGCAAGCGGAGATTTAACGGCAGATAATATGGTGTCTGCAGGAAGACTTTATTTTGGGGAATTTGGAGGTTCAAATATACATTTATTAAAAGTTGGTAGTAATTTAGCATTATCTAATGGCGGTCTTACTACAAGTGAAATAACAGCCTCAGGTAATATAAGTGCAAGTGGGACAATTGTTGGTTCAAACTTAAGTGGTACAAACACAGGAGACCAAAGTTTAGTACATTTAGCAATCACAGGTAGTGATGTAATATTTGGAAACATAACAGCCTCAGGAAATATAAGTTCAAGTGGAACAGGTTCGTTTGGTTATGTAGAAGCTTCAGGTTTAGTTAATCGTGCTAATGATGCTGATACAGGATTACAATTTTCAAGTGATACTGTAGTTATTCAGGGTAATAATGTTCACGCAGCTCTTTTCTCATCAACTTTAAATAGATTTACTGTTCCAACACAAATACAAGCCCCTTTAACAGCTTCAAGTGGTATAAGTGCAAGTCATTTAAAAATCAATTCAGCTACTGAAGGTTCATTTATTGAACTTGAAAATGGAACTTTTGGAGCAAAAATAATGGCTTCAGGATCAGATTATCTTGTTATTACTTCTTCAGGAAATGATGGAGGTTTTTATTATGATCTAAAAGACAATCATTTAGGAGTGGGTAGATTACCCCACATTTCCAATGCTAGTGGATTAACAGTAGGAGGTTTAACTAGTGGTAGTAGACTCCATATGTCATCACACATAACAGCCTCAGGTAATATAAGCGCAAGTGGTGAAATATTTGCTAAAAATTTAAATATTCACTATGATGCTTTACCTACCTCAGACCCAAGTGTAAAAGGTCAAGTTTATAGAAATGGATCTAATCAATTATTTGTATCAGCAGGATAATAAATGGCAAACCCTATAATAACAACCCCTCTAACATGGGATGCTCTTTCACAACCATGGAATGATGCCTCAGGAGATAATGAATACCAAAGAACTACAGGGCATTTAGAGTTTACATGGGACGAAGTATTTTTAGTTCAAGCAGCTTTAGGAGGTGGTGGTGAGGAAATGCCTTGGACTGGTTGGCAAGGTGAAAAGAAAAAACGTCTTGTAAAACTTATTTGTAAAGTTCAGGGTAAAACTATCAAAGAAGAAAAAGAAATCCACAATTACAAAATCAAAATTTCTGATATAAAATTATTAGCAGAAAAAGTATTGGGTATAGAAGTAATTACTGAAAATATTAAGTTTTAATAACTAATATATATTTATAACAAAATCTAATTATGTATAAATTATTTACGGACAAGTCTGAGCTCTTTGAGTGTGACATTAAATTAGAGGGTGCCAGTTTAAGTAAATCAAAAGCTAGATTAGTAGTTGAAACAAAAGACTACTCATTACTTTTTAATGGTGAAATTAATTCTAATGGGAAATGTAAAATCCCTATTAGAAAATTAAAAGGTCTTATAGATGAAACTTCTACAGGAAATATACGACTAGAAGTGATTGCCGAAGATACTTTTTTTACACCATGGGAAAGTGATTTTGAAGTTGATGCAAGTAAAAAAGTAACTGTTGAGGTTAAATCCCAAACAGCTAAGAAACCTATTGTAGAAACTAAAGTAAATGTTAAAGTTAAAGAAGAAAAACCTACCCTTACTGAAAAAGATCACATAGTAAATTTATTTAAGTTATTGATAAAAGAAGATATAAACGTAGAAAATATTTCATATAAACGTAATGCACTAAATAATATAGTAGCAACGTATCTTAAAGAAAATCCCGTGAAAGACACAGGTAAAATTATCAATGGTGTGTTAAAAATTCTTGAAAAAGAAAAATAAAATGGTTATAAATGGCTATCAGCGATTTTACAGGAAAAAATATTCAGGATACTTACAAAAGAGTAGTCCAAACAGATGGTGCTAATTTAGCCGATGGTACCGGATCAATATTTATACCTATATCATCTTCACATGCAGTTACATCATCTTATGCTTTATTTGCGATTTCCGCATCACATGAGATAACATTTGAATTATCATCATCCCATGCTCAACAATCAGATACTGCAAGTTTTGCAACTAATTTTACGGCTTCGGGTAATATAAGTGCTAGTGGGAATTTATTTGCATCTACTCTTAACGGAACTATAAATGGAGGAACCTTTTAAGATATTTATAACATATGGCTAGTATAATACAATTAAAAACAGGAACAGGATCAGCGGTACCTTCTTCATTATCACAAGGAGAAGTAGCTATTAATATAGACAACGGTCTATTTTATTTTGGTTCTGGTTCGAGTAACGCTGTAAAAAGTCTAGACAGTTTTACCCATATTACTTCCTCAGGTATTATAAGTTCAAGTAATAAAATAATAGGTTCTACAGGATCTTTTGCACAAACAGTTATAACATTAGAAGCAGGGGCACAAGATTCACCTTTTTTAATAAAAATAGCAAATAATAACGGACAAGATAGTAAATTAGAAATGACAAAAGACGGTATATTAAAATATGGAGCACTAGATACTTTACCAACAGCTATAACGGGAGGTTTAGTTTATTCTTCATCAAATTTTTATATGGGTCTCTAAAATTAAATATACGTATAACAAAACATTAAAAAAAACAATTATAAATGGCAACATGGAAAAAAGTTATAGTTTCGGGCTCTCAAGCCGAACTAGCGGGAGCAACTGGTAGTTTTACTGGTAGTTTCACAGGGGATGGATCCAATCTAACAGGAATTTCAGCAGATTCGTTAGCAAACAATTTAACAGACGGAACAGGTATAGCAGATTTTACCTTTAATGGGTCAAGTCCCGTATCAATATCAACAGATGACAGTGCAATTGTCCATGATAATTTATCAGGTTTTGTGGCAAATGAACATATTGATCACTCAGGTGTTAGTGTTACAGCAGGAGCAGGTTTAACAGGTGGTGGTACAATAGCTGCTACCAGAACAATAAACGTTGATTCGGGTTCGATGAATGCTTTCTTTTCTAGTTCAGCATTTAGCCAAGTTAACGGAGACGGTACTATAAACTCAGAGGGTGATTTTACTTTAGGAACAGTTGGTGCTAATCATATTACTGAAATTAGTAACTTAACCGCAGCTGAAGGTGCTCAGTTAGAAAATATAAACTCAGTAACAATCTCAAATACACAGTGGGGGTACGTAGGTGCCATGAACCAGGGTGTAACAACAACTTCTAATGTAAATTTTGGTCATATATCAGCCTCAGGTGGTATAAGTGCAAGTCATTTAAAAATAAATTCAGATGCTGAAGGTTCATTTATTGAACTTGAAAATGGAACTTTTGGAGCAAAAATAGTAACCTCAGGGTCAGATTATCTCGTTATTACTTCTTCAGGAAATAGTGGAGGTTTTTATTATGATGTAAGAGATAACCATCTAGGAATAGGCAGATTACCTCATATTACTAACTCTACTGGATTAACAGTAGGAGGTTTAACTAGTGGTAGTACACTTCACATGTCATCTCATATATCAGCTTCAGGTAATATTCTTGCACTTGGTACAGTTACAGCAAGTGCGTTTGTTGGAGATGGTTCAGGTTTAACAGGTGTAATAGCTACACCAGAAATTGATGGTTTAGGTGCTTTAGGAGGAACAGGTCTTCATCAAACACAAGACCACTTCTTATTCTCAGATAATGGAACAGAAAAGAAAATCACATTTAGTAATTTAGAGGATGCTATTTTTGGAAATATTAGTGGTGATATTCAGTTAGCAGCTGGTGGTGCCGCAACAATTCAATCCACTGCAGTTGAAGGTTCAATGTTAAACACTAACACTGCAGATACTTCTACAATTGAAGTTTCTTCTAACACATTATCTGTATTAAAAGTACCTAATGCTTTAACAGCAGGAGATGGTTTAAATAATGGTGGTGGAACATTTGATGGTGCTGCTACAAGAACATTTAGTGTCGATTCAGGCTCAATGGTTGCTTACTATTCGAGTTCAATATTCTCTACATTATCAGGAGATATATCAGTTACAGATGCGGGTGTTGCAACAGTAACAGGTGCTGTAACAAATGCAGCATTAACCGATGGAACAGGTATAGCAGATTTTACCTTTAATGGGTCAAGCGCAGTACAGATTTCAACAGACGATAGTGCTATTGTTCACGATGATTTAAGTGGATTCGTAGCAAATGAACACATTGATCACTCAGGTGTTTCAATAACTGCAGGAGCAGGTTTAACGGGTGGTGGTACAATAGCTGCTACTAGAACTTTAAATGTTGATTCAGGCTCAATGAATGCCTTTTTCTCAAGTTCAGCATTTAGCCAAGTTAGTGGAGATGCTACAATTGCGTCAACTGGTGTTTTAACCTTAGGAACTGTAGGAGCAAACCATATTACTGAAATTTCAAACCTAACTGCTGGTGAGGGTGCTCAATTAGAAAATATTAATTCAGTTACCATTAGTAATACACAATGGGGATATGTAGGAGCTTTAGACCAATCATTAACTACAACTTCTAACGTTGATTTTAATAATGTATCAGTTGCTGGAAACTTAGATGTACAGGGTACTGTAACAACACTTAATACTACAAATTTAAATGTTGAAGATCAGTTTTTACTACTTAATTCAGGATCTAATTCAAAAGATGTGGGTATTGTATTTGGTGGTACAGGTGGTACTAGCCAACAAGGTAAAGCACTTGTTTGGGATTATAGTTACAAAAGTAATGATGGTAGGTTAGCAATATCTACAACAGATGTAGCATGGAATGCAACCGCTAATTTTGGTGCTGGTACAGCAGGATACTATGTAGGAGGTGTATTTTTAGGAAGCGAAGCAGATGCCGCAACTGCAAAAGCTGATCACTCAGGTAATATTAGAGTTGAATCAGATGAAATTTACATTTATGTAGAATAGATAAATGTTAAAAAAAATAATAAATAAAGTTATGTTTAATCACAGTAAATTAAAATTAAAAAATCAAAAAAAGGAATTATTAGATATTCCAGAAGATCAAATATCGCTATCTCTGTCAAAAGACGAGATAGCGATTTTACTTCAATCAATAAAAAATTCAAACTTCAGTGGCTCTGTACTAGAGGAGTTATACAATCTTGTATATAAATTACAAACAAGCTATAATAAACTAAAATAAAATTAAAGTTATGTACACCCCAGAAGAATGGAACGTTATACGTCAAGGTCTTGACTTAATAACAATTACAGGAAAAGATGCTAAAAAATTAGCTACATTACAAGTTAAAGTAGAAAAAGATTTTCATAAATCTGAAGTTAAAAAACAAAAAGACTTAGAAAAAACTGTAAAAAGAGAAACAGAAAAAACTAAGAAATAAATTTTTTTATATATTTATAATAAATTATAGGCCCTTCATTGGGAAGTGGGCTCGCAGTGAGTAACCAACCATAATAAAATAGAAATATGCCAAATTGGAAAAAAGTCGTAGTCAGTGGATCTAACGCTGTCTTAAATGAAATATCAGCAGGATCTCACATCACAGCCTCAGGTAATATAAGTGCAAGTGGAAATATATATGCAAATCGATATTATTTAGAAAATAATATAGCATTAAGTGTTGATGGTACAACTCTTGGATTTGATGGTGGTGGGCAGTTTTTATCATATCAATATGGTAGAACTGGTATAGATTCAAAACCCCACACTTTTAATGGAATCATAACAGCCTCAGGTAATATAAGTTCAAGTGGAACAATTATAGCAAATAAATTAGAAGCAGCCTCAGTTTCAGACACACTAGCAGCAGCAATTGTTGCAGAAATAGATAATGATGAAATCCCAATTGCTAAATTAGCAGAAGATGCAGTAACAGTAACAGCAGGTACTAACTTATCTAATGGTGGTACAGTAACTTTAGGTGGATCAATAACACTTAATGTAGACGATGCTTTTCTTAAAAACGATGCAGATGATACAACTTCAGGTACTATTACATCAGCTGGTCTTATAGCTACAAAAGACACTAACGGGGGAAATACTACAATACAAATTATAAATTCTAATACAGATGGTGATCAAGATAAGGGGGCTGGTATTGAATTTAAACACGGTAGTGCCCTTGGGGCTTTATCGGGTAATCAAAGGGCTGGTAAAATTCTTGCTACAAAAGCATCTGGTTATCAAGGATCTACAACAACTATTGATTCAAATTTAGAATTTTACACAGCAAATAATGATACTGATACATTACAGCTAAAAATAGATAATACAGGTTTAGCAGAATTTACTGGTAATATAAGTGCAAGTGGGGCTTCTACAGGTTCATTAGGTAGAATTGAAGCAGATTCTTTTAGTAAAACAATAGTTACTAGTCACCATAATATGTCTTTAGATGGTAGTAGTGCTACAGTTGATTATTATATTCCTATCAACTCTCTAGCAGATGGTAGTAACTCTAGCTTGTATTATACTAGGATATTACCCGCGTATAATGGTAGAGTACTTAAAATGTTATTTAGACCATCTGTAGCTATGGGTAGTAGTTGTATAATATATATGTCTAGAAGAGCCCACGATGGAACATCTGTATCACATCAAACATCTGGTTTTCAAGCATCTGAAACTTTTGATGGATCATCCCTAAGTACAGTTATAGTACCTTGTGCCCAGGGGGGTGCTAATGCTGCAAATTGGGTATTTGAAGAAGGTGACCAATTAGGTTTTTCTTTAGTTAAAAATATAACAGGGACAACA
>Ga0181377_1000916_pt1 | contig 10182 bp, 15 predicted proteins | sample LowvirmetaG_9_FD_130160 | JGI IMG/M metagenome (GOLD analysis project Ga0181377, IMG submission 130160) | Marine viral communities from the Subarctic Pacific Ocean - Lowphox_13 viral metaG | ecosystem: Environmental > Aquatic > Marine > Oceanic | place: Subarctic Pacific Ocean | collected...
CTCTTACAAGTTTTACAAAAGCTGCACCTATACCTACTAAAACTCCAGTAAGTGCTAATCCAGCAATACTTACTCTACCCATAATAGCACCAATAGATGTAATCCTACCAGCTACTGGACCAAGTGGACCTTGTACTGCCGCAATAGAACCTGATAGGTTCCTCATAGATTCTTGTAATTTTTTATTACCCTTACTAGATACAGAAGTTTGTTTTTGAAATTTTTTTAAGGATTGTGAACCCTTATCTAAATTTGATTTAAACTTTTGTGCATTTGCTACTAGCTCTACTCTAATTGTTGCTAAATTTGATGCCATAATATTAATCTGGGAACTGTTTCATTAGTTCCTCTAGTTCGTTTCTTTGAGTTGGTTGTTTTTCTTTACCACCACCTTTGGACATTTTCCACCCATGAAGTGCTGACATAAATTCTGTTATTGATAAATCCCAAAATACTTTAGGGGAGAATCTTAATACACCAAGACCTATTTCTAGGTATTGCTGGATTGGGTATCTTTCTGCTCGTTCTCCCCCTCTACTAAAGGGGAATCATCTTCTTTTTTATTTGTACCAGTAAATATTGTTGTTAAAAGTTCTGATGCTAATTTTGCAGTTTCCATAAGTCCAGTTTGAATTACCATTTCTCCTACTGCACCTTGAACAAATTTACCACCAGCACCTGTTAAACCCTCGTGTAATACTATAACTAAATCTTTCATAGAGTATTTAGTTAAAGCAAGATCGTGAGTAATATCCATTATTGATCTACCAGTTCTTGATTCTATATTTACTATTGATTCAAAGGTAAGTCGAAAAGTTCTTTCTTTATCTCCCAACTTACCCTTGATTTCGCCTTTATACTGATTCGCCATCGGTGTCCTTTCCTATTAATTGTTCTATTATTGTTTTTTCTTTTGGTTCAGATTTTTTAAGTTTTTTCATAGTTTTACTTGCTCTTACTATATCACTTGTATTTGGATTTTCACAAGTTATCTCTGCTCTACTTGTATAAATCTGAACTTTTTGAACAATTAATTCATCAACACCGACTACTATTTTATCATAGGGTTTAATAGGAATATCACTTCTTGTTTCAACAGTTATTACACCCTTTCTAGTGACCTTGTAAAAACCATTATAGGACTCGCCTTGAAATTTTATTTCTACCACTTTAAACCCATCTGTATATTCCATTTTATATTCCTTTACTAATTACGCATTAGTATAAGTCATAGTACCACTTGATTCAAGAGTTAATGAATAAGTTTCTTCTCCATTATATTCTCCTGCTCTTTCGTAAGATGTAATTATAAATGCACCTTTTACTGATGATGTATCAGCAAAAACTAAATCGTAATTAACTGCATCTCCTGTAAATGCTGATCCTCTAGTAGTATTTTCTGAAGCAGTATCTGTAAAAACACCACTTGCTGTTATTGACATACTTCTAATACCACCATTAGCTAATAAAACTCTACCAATATCATTTCCTGATTGTCCATCAAATGTTGCTGATTCTTTTGTAGTCACGTCTACTGTTTCTCCATTTATAGACATTGATGTACTTCTCATTCCACCTAATGTCACTGCTGTTCCTGTACTATTATCTTTCAATAAAAATGCTGAACCTTTTAATGCCGCCATATTATTTCTCCTTATTTATTTTAATAATTGTTTATATTTAATTTGTCAATACAAAGACTCTAAATCTTTGTACTCCATGTGTTGTAAGTCCATCAGGTTCTTTTATAATGTCTGAAAATTCAAACCTCATATTATTACTGGCACCTGAAACTGATAAACTTGATTCATGTAATACATCATATATTAATGACATAATTTCTTTTATTTCCTTACTTCCTCTATATCTAGAGAATGTATGAACAATTAGGGTAAAATCACTTCCCTTTTTGTCTTTCGTACCATCATCTACCATTGTTTGGTCGCCGACCTTAACATAAGGAAATGATGTTCCCTCTGGAACAAAATCGTAAATATTATTTCCACCTAACTTTGTTGTAAGTGCATTATAACCTATCAAGGCATTATAAACTGTTGTTTGTAATTCAACTGAATAATTACTCATTTTACAAACTCCTCAATTTTTTTTACTACTCTTTTAAATGTTGCTTCTGTTATAGGTTTTTTACTTTTTTCAAAAGCTGGTAGCATAAATGGTCTTGCTTCCATTTTACTTGTACCATATTCTAAAAAAGCTGAATAATTAGCATTACTTTCAACATTAGTAATATTTTTGCTTTTTTGTTTTACAATAATTTTACTAACTAAATTTCCTGTATCACTTGCTGGTGCTTCGCCCGGAGCAGATGCTCTATGTGTTCTTCTAGGATTATATTTTTCATATACTATTCCTGATTTAGCACCTGATTGAATAGACTTAACAGCTTCTCCTCTAATTAGTTGTGCACCACCTTTTACTATTTCTTGAAAGTCAGGTTCAAGTTGTTTGTTCAATTTACTTAACTGACCCATAACTTTTTTTAAATTTTTTACTTTTAGTGTGACTTCCATTATGTACCTACATTTTCAATAGCTTCAATAGTGATATAATTTTTAAAATCATTTTGATCATTTATTTTTATTATATCAAAAGTTCTTGTACCAAATAAGATACGCATAGCAGTAGTAATACCATCTCTATATCTAATTAAAAATTCGTATGTATGTGGATTCTCAACTTGTCTTCCTGTTTTATCAGAAAATATTTGTTTGCCACTTTTTGGTGTCATTTTAGCAAACGCAGTAATATGAGTTGATCTTCCTGTTGTATAACCACCTATATTATCAGTAGTTAAATTTGTATTTTGTATTGTAATTTTATTTCTTAATTTTCCTATATTAGATACACTTGGCACTTTATCCTCCTAATATATTATTCAATCTTATAACTCTATATGGTTGTAATAATTGTCCTACTGTATAAGGAATAGAATTAACACCCATTGATGTGACCATCTCTCTATTCTCGTATAAATGAGTTGTAAGTAATTTAATTGCTTGAATTATTGGTGTTGGTACATCACTTGCATTAGCACCATAACCAGCAACATATTGTACTTCATAAGCATTAGCTTGTCTTAATTCTGTTAATGTTGGCCAACTAACTCCATTCTTTAAAACCACTCTAGCAGAAGATGAATCAACATCAGAAAAATAATTACTTGCCGCAAAAGTTGAAGCAGTATTATCATTAGCATAATATTTTACATGTGTAATACTAGCCACTGGTGGTTTAGGGAGAACTATATAATCTGCACTAACATTTAAATCAGGTGCAGTATAAACACCCTCCCTCAAATTTTCATCTCTGTAATAAGGTAATCTATCTAAAAATAATTGTAAGGTTTGTTGAGTGATTGCTCTACCAGTATATTCTTCTACATTATTTTGTGCAACTTTTATAAGTTCACCAATTAATGTATCATCATCATTAAAATCTACTCTCATAAAAGATTTTTGTTCTGATGTAGCTACTGCACTGGTTGTCCAAGCTGTATGTACTTTTAATCCACTCATTTTAATTCCTTATTTTTTTTTACCAAATATTTTTTTAACAATACCTTTTGATTTTTTTTCCATTTTAGTCACAACTTTTTTTGTAGTTTCTACCACAGATTTTTCAGCACTACCATCGTTTAAAAGTATAGTTGCTATATTCATTCTATTTGTCATATCATAAACTTCGCCACTTCTATAAATCATAGTAGTAGAACCCTCGGCATTACCACTTGCTTTTACTGTTGCTTTCATTTTTATCTTCATAACTATTCCTCCTTATAAATTTTGTAAGAGTAAGGGAAGTTCCACTCTCGCTTTCCTCCCCTTACAATATAACCTACGAATGTAGATTAATTTTATTATGCGTTTGCATCAGAAGTCACAGGTGCACTTCTTGGTGTACCTTTTGCAACTACTGCCCCATAGATTGAACCATTAGAGTGCGTTCCAACAATATCAATAACTACTCTGATATATCTTTTGCCTCCAACATAACCAATCCCATAAGTTTTGCTCATTTCTCCATCTGCATCTATCGTCATAAAAGTTCCTGATGAATCAACAGTTCCGCCAGTCACATCTGTATTAGAAGTGACATCTGTGAAAGTTGAGTTGTCATCAGAATGCTCTATCTGAAGATTTGTTTTTACAGTTGAACTAAATGTATTGCCATTAGTACCACAATTAACAATCAATGCCGCAGAACTGAAACCTTTAAGGTCTATACCAGTTCCATTGACATCAGCTGTTTTAACAATAGGTGCTAACGAAGTTTCTAATTTAATATTATTTTTTAAATCAAACATTTTCTATATCCTCCCTATTATTATGTTGTAATTGTTGTAAGAGCTTCTGGTAATATTACTTGACCACCAACTCTTCTTCTTGCTAGGTATCTAACATTTCCACTTGCGGCTTGAGTAAATGGATCTCTCATAATTGAAAGATTTACTCTGTCCACGATCATATAACCTCTTCTGAAGTCACCGAATAAAACTGGTTTTGCACCACCAGCAACATCAGGCATATCAGAAGCTTCTACGATAGGGTGTCCTAAAATATTAGAACCAACACCCATCTGATATAATCCAGGTTGGAAAATGTATTGTCCGCCACCATCTTTAAGTTTTCTTACAGCTGAAACAGTTGATCTGTTCATAACATATGTTCCATTTCTACCATATTCTGACTTAACATTGTGTGCCGCACTAATCATAGAATCTCCATCAAGAGCCGCACCACCTTTAGCAACATTATTTACATTTGCGTTAGATAGTAGTCCTTGTGGTTTTCCTATTGCGTTTCCAGATACGAAAGCATTTCCTTCTGCTTTAGCAAATTGCTCTACAAATTCAGCATTCATTTCAGCTTCTAAATTGAAGACAGAATCTTCTAATTCTTGTTCTGAAATATCAACTAATGCGTAAAGTTCGTGTGCAGGAATTTCTTCTAAACCAACTGCATAACCAGTTGTTTCAGCTCTTGCACCCTCTTCTGCTACCCACTGTGCCGCAAATTCGCCTGTTCTTTTAGGAACTTGAACACTTCTGTTTGTAGTAGTTCTTACTCTTGCTAGTGATCTGATTGGCGAGAACTCAACGATACCTTTGATTATTTCTCTCACATATTCAGGTGGAGCAAGATAACCAGCAGTATTGTCATTAGACACAGTAAGAACTTTAATTTCTTCTGGTGCTAAAGAGTCTTTGCCTTTTCTTAACCATTTATCAAAAACTTTTACAGCTTTAGATTCTACTGGAGAACCTTTGCCAAAGTCAGGTCTTGATATAATAGTTTCTAATCTAGCCATTGCATCTTGGTTTGCTTTTGATGATTCAGCTTGTGCTTTGACATTCTTTTCCATATCAGCATATTTATCTAAATCTTTTTCGATTTTTGATAACTTTTCTTCTGTGATTGGATCAGAGCTACCTTTAGCTTCAATCTGTTTCAATCTTTCATCATTAGTTTTTTTGAAAGATTCAAAAGTTTGACCAAGAGTTTCAACAGCAGATTTTACTTCATTATTATCCATAATTGTTTCCTCTTTTGGTTTATTGTTTAAGTTTGTTAGCAACTTTGAGAATTAAATCTGCTAACGATTGTTTATCTTCAGCATCTCGCTGGTTTAAAGATTCAGATAATGCTTTCGCACCAATCTTTGCCTCTGTTCGAGAAAGTCCTCCTGCATCTCGCAAGATTTTTTCCCACTCTCGAATATTTTTAGCATTCCCTTTTACAGTTTCTATTAATGCACTTTCATTCATTGGGAAAGTGACTAAAGAAATTTCCATAAGATCAACTTCTTTAAGAGTTCTTACACCTCTTTTATTTTCGTTGTATCCTTGTTTATCAGGGTCAGCTTTAAATCCTATTGACATACCATCTAATGCACCCATTTTTAAAAGTTCGTATGCTTCACGACCTTTTTGAGTTCCCATAGCTAGTTGTCCTTTTACATATAAACCTTTATTATCTTCATACATTTCTGTAAATATTCCGATAGGTTCATCTGTTTTATGTTGGTATAACATTTTTACTTTAGAAGCTGGTCTTCTTGTTAATGATTTAGTAAAAGCACCTTTTTTCATTACATCATTTCCTTGATCTTCATTTCCGAAGATAGAACCATAACCAGTAAATATTCCTTTAGCATCTGATTTAATTTCAGATTCAAATGTTAAATGTTTCAATTCTGTATCACACTGGCAACTACCATCGCCATTACAAACGCAAACACTTTTCTTTTTAGGTTTTTTATAAGATGATGAATACTTATCTTCTTCTTCATCATTACCATAACCTTTGCTGATTGCTTCTTCATAAGCATCGTGTGTTCCGCATGGCATATAAATAGTTTTACCATCTTTATCCATAGTGTGTGTTCCTACACAACCTATTTCTTTAGCTTTTGCCCTCGCATCTGCTATATTATCAAACTGATCTTCTGCTCTTGATACTTTTTGCATATCATCTTCTTCCATAGAATTAGCTTCTATGAATGCTTCTGATTCAGGTTTCTTTGGTTTAGCATTAGAGCCATCGCCATATTTCGCTTTAGAAGATATTACATCTGTAAGATTTTTTATAGCATCTCCCATTTTTTCAATATCACTCATTGAATATTCCTCCTTATTATTATTTTTAAATTGAGAACTACATACAGCAAGTCTTTGATCAGGATTAGGATATTCGCTGGTGCTTACTTGATCACGCATACATCTTGACATGAAATCCTCTCGTTTCTCTTTTTCTTTTGGTTTTACTAAAGGCATTATTTCCCTTTTTTGATTTTCATAATTTTATTACAACAGTTAGTGAACCATTTATATTTATCGTTTGATCTACATAATGCTATACCAATTATTATTCCAATTATTATTTCCATTTTTATCTCCTTTATTGAAAGTCAGGTGTTTTGTAAATAACAGCACACCTACAATTAATTGTTTCTGCTGGGGAACCTTTTGGATCTCCAGGGTATTTTAATCTATCGCCACCAACAATAAAGTTTTCCTCTAAAGGAACTTTTTGTCCTGAAGCAATAGAATGTGTTAGTCTTGTTCGAGCATCTTGAATAGCTACCCATTCTTTATTTGTTCCTGAAATATTCATATTGACTGCTACTTGCTCGTTTGCAAACGATGCAACTCTATGAGATTCAGTTCTTGATATAAGGTTTGCTCTATATGCACCCATACCTAAAATCATATTTCGTAAAGCAACTCCTGTTTCTTCAGTAGATAAACCATCGTTATAAGAATTAGAAATAACTTTAGCCATTCTTTTTCTAGTTGTTTCATCTATTTCAGTCACCCATACAGCAGTATTCTCATCTATGAACTCTGAAAGTGCTTTATCAAAATCATCATCAAATGCTTTTAAGAATAATGTTCCTAAAGCATAATCTCTAAATGCGTTTCCTATAATCGTATATTGTACTTTAAAAATTAATTTCAAGGTATCTGCTTGTTTTCTTAATTCTAAATCAAGCATTATCTGACTACCCATACGATATGCTTCTTTGATAGCAGTAGCATATTGTTTAAAATAATTTTTTAAAGCATTAGACCATTGTTTTTCAAAAGGTCTTCTTAATCTATCTTGTTGATACCATGTTCTTTCCTTTACACCTTTAAATATTTTTAATTGTTTTGAATTATAAAACATTAGTGTATCGTTGTGTTTGTAGGTATCTTTAATTCTTCTATCTCTTGCAAACTTTCAAATAATTGTTCTGGTGTAAAATCTATACTTTTAGTTATAGCAATATAAGAGGCATGGTTTAATGCGTCTTGTTTGTCATCAAAATATCCTACAACTATTTTAACTTGATATTCATCAGTCTTTGGATTCTTTTCTATAAATAATCTTGATTCTACACTCATGTTGCTAAAGGGTGTCCACTAGGTAATAAGTCCAAGTCAAACTTCCCTCCTCTAAATTTACCAGTTCTTACAGCAAATAAAAAAGCATTAACTCTTGCGTATGCCCACTGTTCTTCCGAAGTCACACTAGGTCTTACACTTCCTGGATTAGTTCTATAAGCACCTATGCCTCTTCTAAAAACTGCACCAAGCATTCTTAAATTAACTCTTTTACCTTTTTTATCTCCATGTTTTTCATTGTGGTCATCTACTTTTTTTTGCAAACCTTTTTTGACTGCCGCAGTAAGTTGTTTTTCTTCTAATTCTTCTTCAAAAAATTTATCTCTTTCTCTATCAAGTTGTTTTACTTTTGCTCTTGACCAACTAAAACCTGCATCGCCACCCCATAATGCCCAAGCTATTCTTCCTCTAGATGGATAACCCTCTTCTCCTCTATCAAAACCTTGACCTGTTTTATCGCTTTCGTGACGACTAAAGAAACTAAACATTCTTCTAACAGTACTAGGAGATAATTTAACTTTATTTATAATTTGATTTGCTCTAGTTGCACCTACTCTAGTGCCACCTCTATTAAATTCTTTTCTCCATTCTAATCCTCTTTTAGCTTCTGAAACCATAGAGTCAGTAGGAACAGTATCTATATCAGATTCAGCTTTTAAAACTTCTTCTAAATCATCTTCATTATTAATTTGTTCAAAAGGATTATCTTGTAGTTCTTCAGGAACTTCTTCTTCTGGAATATCTTCTCCTCTATCTTCTTCAGGAGTTTCTTCACTAGCAATATTTAATGGCATTAAGTTTGCTGGTACCATTAAACTATCAGCACCATCTATTGGTTCATAACCTAACTGCTCTCTTGCTTCGTTTCTAGTTAAGATACCATCTTTAACACCTGCTGTCACTGATTCAAAGACTCTTCTTCTTTGTTCTGCCATAGCTGGTATTGAGTCAATGTCATATCTTAATTCTAATGCTTCATCATTAAATTGAGGTACTAACCACTCATTAAGATCGCCTTGAATTTTATCAAGTAAAGGAATAATTGTTTCATTGTATAAAGCAAGTTTTGCTTCTGCAAAATTAGAATAAGTTTGAGAATCAGGTATCCCAATTAATTGACTAGGCACACCATAAACTAAAGCAATATCTTTTGCTGACATATTTTTTAGTTGTATAAAATCCATATCCTTTGGACTTAAACCCATCTCTTTCCAATCAAAATCTCCCTCTAATAACATAGGTCTTCCTGCATTATTAGTTCCTGAAAATCTTGAATTAATATCTGATTGTAATTGACTTCTTTGGTTTTCTGATAACTGAACATTACCACCTGTTTCATCTTTAGGATTAAAGATAACAGCACCACTAGGTCTAGCACCATTTTGTAATAAATTTACATTATGTTTATTTGCTAAATTATGTTGATCAATATCTACTGAACTAGCCTGTATCGGCGACATACCATAATAGTCATCAAGAGGGTTAAACATTTTTATATGTTTTATTTTTGAATCTCCTGTTGCTTGATCTACTTCATAACTTTCAACTATCTGTCCTGAAATCATATAGTCATAAGCAGTAGGCATAGCTCTTTGACCTGTTTGTATTCTAATTCTATCTGGTCTTAAATTGTATAATTCTGTTGGTGGTGTATTATCTCCACCTACACTCAACATGTAGTTATTTCCAGAAATAAGTAAGTAAGAATATAAACCTTGAAACCACTCTACTTGTGATTGCGTTGGACTAGGATTATATAATAAATCTAATAATGGGTGGTTATCAACTTCTTGATCTCCTCTAAATAAATTTATTTTTACTCTTGAAGCATTATTTGCTATTTCATTTATACATCTATAAACGATAGCATTTTCACTGTATCCCTCTTTAGCTAAATCACTATAAGCAATCTTACTGCTTACATCATAACCTAAAGACTGATAAGAAACTATCGGTGCTTCTTTTTTCTGTATTTCTTTTTGTGTTTTAAATATATTTTTAATGTTATCAAAAATTGTTGCCATTAACTAACTCTCCAAAATGCTTTTCCTGTTCTAGCTGATAATTCTGTTAAACCCCAAACCAACGCATCTAATCTGTCAGGCGATCCTGAAAAAGTAAGTGGGTTGTAGTTTGCCATTTGATCCTCTAAAAATTGAAATGGTTTTATATGTTTTACTCGTTGTTGTTCGTATAAAGCAGATATTGGTTCTGCTCTTAAATATTTTCCTTTGGTTGCTCTTACACTACCATAACTAACATTGTTATCAATAGTC
>Ga0181377_1000917_pt1 | contig 10180 bp, 8 predicted proteins | sample LowvirmetaG_9_FD_130160 | JGI IMG/M metagenome (GOLD analysis project Ga0181377, IMG submission 130160) | Marine viral communities from the Subarctic Pacific Ocean - Lowphox_13 viral metaG | ecosystem: Environmental > Aquatic > Marine > Oceanic | place: Subarctic Pacific Ocean | collected 2015-12-10
GAAAACATGGTAGATACGCAATTGCTGATGAATGGCTTTATGCGGATGGCTGTGGATAATGCGGCCTTATCTGGCAACTTAATTTTTGAGGTCGATGAAACGAACTTGGTCCCGGGGCAGGATATGGACATATACCCCGGCAAAATTTTCCGCAGGCAGGCGGGTGCGCCGGGTCAAGCCATCTTTTCGACTTCGGCTAAGAACACGTCTCAGGAAAATCTGGCTATGTTCGACAAGAGCAGGCAGCTTGCGGATGAGGCGACTGGGATTCCTAGCTATAGCCACGGCTCAGGCTCAGTAGGCGGCATAGGTCGTACTGCCTCGGGCATGAGCATGATGCTCGGTGCGTCTGCCCAAAACATCAAAGCCGTGGTTAGAAATATAGATGATTATCTTCTAGCCCCACTAGGGAAAGCCCTATTTAGCTTTAACATGCAATTCCTCTTTGATGAGGATTTTGTTGGAGACTTAGACGTTAAGGCCCGGGGTACTGAAAGCCTGATGCGTAACGAGATCCGCAGTCAGCGCCTGATCCAATTTATGCAAATGACCGCCGCCAACCCGGCCATGGCTCCGTTTGTTAAGTATGATTATATCCTTCGTGAGATGGCGGCCAGCATGGATCTTGATGAAGACAAGATCTTAAATGACCAACGTGAGGCAATTATCCAAGCTAAAATGATGTCGGAGATTCAGGCGATGATGCCTGAACAACCGCCACAACCCGAGGCTCCACAAGGAGCGCCCCCGGCAGAAGATCCGACCGGTAATGGCGGAGCTAACATAGCACCCGGCGCAGCACCAGAACCGGGGGCCGCTGGCTTCACTGGCGCTGGTGGTGGCGCAAATGGTGGCAATGTGCCACCTCAAGGACCGCAGGTACCAATTCAATAATGGATAAGAAGTTTTACCGTTCTCTTCTTATTTTGGTGAACGACCAAGATACGATGCAGCGAGTGCACGAATACGCTGATACTCGAATAAGCACTCTTCGGGACCAGCTTGAAACCACTAAATCACATGATCGCATGTTAGAAATACAGGGCTCCATAGCCGAGCTACGCCGTATTCGAACATTGCGTGAAGAAGTAATAAAAGGGGCAGAATAGTGGCTGAAGAAGAAGCAAAGTTAGACAGCTACAATCCTACTCCTCGGGAAAACCTACGGTATAAATTAGCGGATTGGCTTAGTTCCACGCTGGATGATGATCGCCCCGGGTTTCTTGGAATTGATCCTTATAAGGCTAATCGTTTTGCAGGGAGAGTAACTGGTGTTGAAAACGCTTCTGATGGTAGTGGTGGGGTTGGCCTCGCTGATTTTAGCCCTGTATCTCCTTTTCTTGCCGGACCCGAAATCAAACGAGATTTCCAAGCAGCCCGAGCCACAGACGATAAACTCGGGATGGGAATGGCGGTGGGCGAAGGTGTCCTCGAAACCGCTGCCGCCATCCCACTCGCAGGAGTAGCAGTTAAGGGTGCGGCTAAGGGTATTAAGACCTTAGCGGATGCACTGACAGACTCGTATGACCCCTCGATGGTAGGCGAAAATCTTGGCAATATTAACTTTCGGGGCGTGGATGCCGAGGCTTTAGAGCAAGTAGACGCCACCCCGGAGGCCACCACTACGCTCTTGGAAGAAGCGTTGAATGAGGTAGTTCCCGGCACACCTCCTAAGAAAACCATTACAGCTTACCGTATATACGACACTGTACCCGGTACTGGAGTACGATCAAAGAATGCTGGTGATAGTATCCCGGTAGTGGGTAGGCCTTTATTTGTGAATAAGACTGATCATTTCGAAGAGGGCCAGTGGTACGATGCTAAGTTTGGTGAGATAAACCCAGAGACAGGTAAAGTAAAAGCCTCTCTTACTGGTGGGGTAGCCCCTAGACCGGGTTTTCATTCGGCAGAAACTCCTAGCTCTAGTCATCTTGGCGGAAAAGCCAGCAAAGACGCTAAAAAGGCTAATTACCGCAAGGCCACTGAAGTATGGGCTGAAGTTGAGATACCCGATGATGTGCCATGGCAAATGGAGGCAGATGCTCGAGCCGCACGAAATGATGCGGGTGAAATTATACCCAGCACGGCAGAGATTACGGACCAACTCCCCGTAGGCGGATATTATCGATTTAAGACAAATCCAAATATGACCGGATCTTGGCTCGTTTCCGGTGGAGTCAAGGTCAAGAAATTTATGACCCCGCAAGAGGCCAAAGCTAAGGCCGTTGAGTTGGGTTCAGAAGATCTTCCGCTGCTTCCTGAGATAATAGACCGTGATAATCTTGCCTTTGAGGATTTGACTCAATCGGCGCAAGCAGAACTAAAGCGATACTACCCGGAAAAATACAATGCGATGAGGGGTAGCGATGTAGACGTTCAAATGCAGCAACTGGGTGCTGAGACCGCTGATACAGACCTGCAGATGCAGGATATTCTACAAGCCCGGGCCGGGCAGATGGAATTGGCTACCGCCGACCGTATTCAGCCCAGTGGCTCTGAGCCATTGTTTGATTTGTCGCCTGAGAGCTATGAACAAACACTGCCCGACCAAAGCGAGATTTATGTACCACGGCCCCCAGAGGGTACAAACCGACCAATGCCTAAGAATGACCGGGCCCGGAAGGTGCAGGAAAACATTGAGCCTATTGCAGAGCGTTTAGCCGAGCGCATGAAACCGTGGCTGGGTACTGAAGCGCAGTACTTTTATCATACTGGCCCCATCGTAGATAAGGCGATGAAGTTAGGCTACTCCGCCGAAGAGATTTACGATTGGCTACGAGAGTTTTCTGATGCGTATGCGGCAACCAGCCCCCGTACTGAAACTGCCCAAAATATCCGTAATGCCACCTTGGTTATGGCTAAAAAGCAGCTTGGCCTAGACATAAGAGAGGTCGTTGGCCCCGGCGGTACCGGCATCAACGAAAAAGGCTACCCCATGATGATTGGCCTAAAAGGCGAAATCGGGGAAAAAGGAAAGCCTAACACCAGCGATGGCATACATAAAAAACTCGTGAATGCGGTGCAGGACGGGGATGGGATAAACCCAGATACTAATACTAAGCCCTATACCTTTGCTGAAAACGTCTACGGAAACCTAGATGGGTCTACAATCGATACCCACGCTATTCGAGGCGCACTCGATGCGATGAACGAGATTGAACCCGGCAGTATCCCAATTGATTTTATCAAAAAGGAATCTAGGGATCAGTATAAGGCAGACCCCAGCTCTCTTAACCCAGCATCTATGATTGATGACTCTTTGGGTAAACAAACTTTTAACAAGAAAAGTATGCAGACTGAGTACGCAGTATTCTCGGATCTGTATCGTAGGGCTGGCGAAATACTAGGGGTATCTCCTGCCGAAGCACAGGCCATGGGTTGGTTTGGGTCCGGGGAAAGCACCGGACTAGCTTCTGAGCTAAAGTCAGTAGCTCGACTGCTTGATGAGCGCATAGACGTAACCGCCCAAGCAACAAACCAAGATAAAGAAACCATATTCCGCAAATTACTAGCTCGAGAAATACCCATCCTGTCTTTGTTTGGAGCGGCGGCGGTGGGGTCTGAGGGTCTAATGTCTGAACCGGGGCAAGGTATATAATGAGCGAACAAGCTGAATACGAGAAGTACTTAGGCGACCTTTACGAGATGGAGCAGAAGTACTTACGGGAACGCTACCCCGAAGACTTTGAAGAGCAGGACCGGCTGGATGCATTAGAGGACGCCAGAGATGAGGACGGCAACGTAACCTTTAGAGATGTTGCGAAGCTGGGTCTCATGGGCGTAATGTTAGGCGGCCAGAAGCTGGGCTTCAACATGGGCCCGGTTTGGGAGTCAATCAAAGGCCAAGGATTTGCATTAGGCGGTCTGGCTACTGCCCGTAGAGGCATCACCACAGAGGCTGGAAAAGAAATGGCCGAGAAAGGATTCCAGATGGATCGTAAAAAAGCAGATTTGAATGAGGATGGGAAGCTAGATAGCTACGAGGAAGCTCGGGGCATGGCAGTCCAGCAAGCAATGGACGAACCAATGGAGATGTACCACGGTGGTATGCCTTGTGGGTGTGGTGGAGACGAAGAGTGCGGATGCGGTGGTGGCATGATGTCAGACCCCGTATCGGGTAACCCTATCCCTCCCGGTTCGTCGGCAGAGAATGTCCGAGACGATATTGAGGCAATGATTTCCGAAGGTGAGTACGTGTTACCGGCTAATGTGGTTAAGTGGCACGGCTTAAAACATATTATGGAGATGCAGGAAGAAGCCGAGATGGGTCTTATGGGAATGACCGACATGGGGCTTATCCAATATGCGGAATCGACAGAACCCGATAGCGAAGGCGTTGAGGACGCCCAAGTATCGGATGAGGGTGATCCAATCGAAGAAGAAGCCGAAGAGGCACCCGAAGCACAAGACAGCGACGAAATTGAAGTGGCTGGAGTGACCGTCGAAGAGGACGGTATCACAGAAGAAATTTACCCGGAAGAAGAGACAATAACGATGCCCGGTATTCTGAAAAAACAGAAGCTCGCATTCATCGTTTAACAGTTGCGTTTGGGCTACTCGCAAACCCCGTACCTATCAATACGTGATTGATTAGGGCGGCTACTTTTCGGCCCCCATGAGGCAATAATGGCAAAATATAAAAGACAGAATGAGGAAGACAATGGTCTTTCTTACAGTGAAGAGCATGCACAACAGCAAGCAGCGCAGGCAGACGGCCCAGAGCCGGTAGATTCTGAAGATACTACCTACAAAAAGAGGTATGGTGACCTTCGACGGCATCAACAACAGCTTCTCCAGCAAAAAGACGAAGAAGTTGCACAGCTACGGCAGCAATTGGATCAGGCGGCAAAGGGCCAGATCAAGTTTCCTAAATCTGATGAAGAGATTGAGCAATGGTCTAAGAAGTACCCCGATGTCGCTCAGATCGTGGATACTATTGCACGTAAAAGGGCGAATGAGGCGCTGGAAGAAGGTGATAAGCGTATGGATAACCTACGCAGCCTAGAAAAGAAGCTGACTAAGCGTGAAGCAGAGCAGCAATTGGTTAAGATACACCCTGACTTCCATGATATTCGGCAAGATCCGTCATTCCATGAATGGGTGGCAGACCAGCCTAAATATATTGAAGACGCCTTGTATAAAAACACCACTGACGCCAAAGCAGCGGCACGGGCTATTGATCTGTACAAGGCTGATACAGGCAAGCGCAAAACTAAGTCTAAATCGGCGGCAGAAGACGTGGGTAGGCTGTCTCGTTCTACTCCAGCGGCTAACCAGCGGGCAGAGTTTTCTGAGAGCATGGTAAATTCAATGTCGGATCGTGACTTTGAGAAAAATGCCGATGCCATTCAGGAAGCTATCCGCAGTGGTCAGTTTAGCTATGATATAAGTGGTGCAGCAAGATAGTGTTTGCAATGCCACTTTATTAATGGTATAACATAAGTGGGCGCAGGGAGCGGATAGGCCAATTAACGGAGACATCCTATCTGTTAGTAGTTGATTGGAGGCTCCCTCGCCCACGTACAGCTTTTCGATGATAAGTTTCGAGTAAACTTATTTTCTGAGAGCAATCTCTCAACCTCAGAAAAGGGCCACCCACGGGTCTACCCCTTTGTCTGATTTTCCCAAGATATAAGACGTTTAGTCCACCAGTACGGCTGGCCTGCATTCGTGCACCACCCAGTACCCAGTACTGCCACTCAATTGTCCTCTTCGGGGTTTGTCCGGGCGTTTTCGCCCTTCATGCCAATAGGAGAACAACATGGCATTCGCAAAAGCCTCTGGCTATACTAACTTAAACTCAGGCGGGTTTTCACCCGTAATCTACAGCAAAAAAGCCCAGCTTGCTTTCCGCAAGAGCTCTGTGGTTGAGGCTGTAACTAACACCGACTACGCTGGTGAGATCGCTCAACACGGCGATTCAGTGGTTATTGTCCGTGAGCCAACAATCACTATCAACAATCTTGAACGTGGTACAACACTCGCAACGCAAGATCTGACAGATACTTCGTTTACTATGGTTGTAGACAAAGCGAACTACTGGCAGTTCACACTGGCGGATATCGAAGTTGCGCATTCTCACTTAAATTTCATGGACTTAGCATCTGATCGTGCTGGCTATGATCTTCGTGACGCATTCGATGCGGAAGTTCTTGGCTATATGTCTGGGTGGAAAACACCAAGTTCATGGGCACGTAATACAACCACATCTGGTACAGTAGCAAACGTAAATGCTGGTACGGATGAATTGCTGGCAGCAAACAAATTAGACATCACTGATTTCGGTGGTTCTGACTTGGGTGTAGCAGGCGAAGTAACATCTATTCCACTTGCCGCTGGCGGTGGTGCTGGTGCAATTACTTCACCATTAGCTGTTATGAACCGCATCAATCGTAAGATGGATGAGGCTAATGTAGCTACAGATGGGCGTTACATGGTAATTTCACCGCTCGTAGCAGAAATCCTTATGGACGAAGATTCGAAATTAATTAACGCCGACTTCGGTGGTTCGGATGAAATTCGTAATGGTAAGCTACCGGCTAAAATCCGTAACTTCACTATCTACGTGTCAAACAATTTGCCTTACGTTGGCAACCTCGACACTACCGCTGCGGCGGGTTCCGAAACTAACTTCGGAGTAATGGTAGCGGGTCACGATTCTGCAGTAGCAGTAGCGGATCAAATCGCCAAGGTGGAGACATTCCGTTCTCCAGATACCTTTAGTGATGTGGTCCGGGGCATGCAGCTTTACGGCAGAAAAGTTCTGAGGCCAGAAGCGCTGTTCACAGTGAACTACAACCTCGCATAGGCTAGGTAAGGGCAGTGGCAATCACTCTAACCACTCGTGCTAAGAATGCCGCCTTGAACGGTATCGTGGACGAAATCGACAGCGGGGGTTCTGCAGGTACTCTGCAAATCCTAGATGCTTCCGATAATGAGTTAGCGACACTGCCCTTAACCAACCCAGCATTCGGAGCCGCAGATAGTGGCTCCGTTTCTGCCAATACCATTACCACTGACACTACGATCAATGCAGGTACGGCAACCAAATTCAAAGTCTTTACTAGCGGTGGCTCCGAAGTCTTCAGAGGTACTGTGACTAATACCGGCGGCGGCGGTGATCTCACCTTAACCAACGTCAATCTTTTCGTAGGAGACAGGTTAGCTGTTTCCTCTTTCACAATCACGATTTGAGGAACAGGAGAAACACATGAGCCTCTCGAACGCATTTGAAACCCATACTTTAAAATACTTGCTGACCACAGATTCAGTAACACGGCCAACAAACTGGTACGTGGCTTTATGCACCGCAGATCCCTCGGATTCAGCACTCGGAACCGAAGTCTCAGGCGGCGGTTATGCTCGCCAATCAGTGGCTTTTACTGTGGTAGACAACAACGCTTCAAACACCTCGGCAATCGAGTTTCCTGAAGCTACTGCAGATTACGGAACAGTGATTGCGGTTATGATTATGCCAGCGGCTACCGGCGGTACAGCCAGCGACATGATCGTTCATGCACAGCTTACTAGCGATAAAGCTATTTCTACCGGCGATATTTTCCGCATTCCAGCGGGTGATCTAGACATCAACATTGATTAATAGGAGCGGCTGATGGCTATTCTCAGTGATAATCTAGAGCTTGCCCTGATCAAGCACCTCTTTAAAAAGGCTGAACTGTCGATCCCTACTGGGATGTGGTTAGGTCTACATACTGGAGATCCGCTTGATGGGAATACCGGCTCAAACGAGATCTCTGGGAATGGCTATGCCCGTGTGCAGGTTGTTGATAACGACCATAATGCATTTCACATTTCTTCTTCGGGCATGTTTAGTAAGTTTGGCTTCGATACCAATGATAATCTTACTAATAGTTCTGCAATAGATTTTACCGAAGCAACAGGTAGTTGGGGAACTGTATCGCACTGGTCATTGTGGACTGATGCAACAAATACAGGCTCGTCTTATTTCCTTATGTCTGGCTCTTTAAACAGCGGAGTAGGCGTGGCTTCTGGAGATCAATTCAGAATTGCCAGCGGTCAGTTTGATATTACCTTTCCGAATAGATGGGGCGTAGGATCAGGATCAGTATCAATAAACCAAAGTACTGCTTCTAATTTATATGAATCTACAACCGAATGGCGCAGACAGCTTGCTCGGCGATTAGGATTTATAAATGAACCGTGGGGGCCGTTTCATGGCGATGGTTATGATTGGGCAAGTACTTATGATCCGGGGTCATCCGCAAACAGAACAATTTCGATGAATAGAAACAGAGCATGGCCTAATATTTCACTTCCATATTTTGGCTCAACTTTCCAATCTGTAAATGATTCAACAGGTTCTGCTTCAACTACTACTGTTTTTGATAATCGATTATATCTTGGTTTGTATCGAAGTGACCCCGGAAATAATGCCACGGCAGTAGCCGCTTCCGCATCAGGTTCGACAGGGGAGTTTGATGGAAACGGCTATGCCCGACAAGAAATTATTGGCTCATCTACTAACGTATTTGGCACTCCAACCACTGATGGTAACGGAGTTACGTCAATTACAAACACCTCTGCGATTGCTTTTCCAGAAGCCACAGGCAATTGGACGGGGTCGGCAACGCACTGGGGCATCTATCGTGGACAATTTGGAACCACTTCATCCACTGGTTCTGCAACCCAGTACAATAGCAGCGCAAGTGCTATCTACAATAAATCCAAAGACCCGTTAATTACTGGTGCTTTGACCACTTCTCGCAGCGTGAACAGCGGCGATATACTTCGATTTGGCATTGGCGATTTCGTTATCAAATTAGATTAAGGAACCAGCATGGCTCGCTTCGCTGATCGTGTAAAGGTTGCCGTTGATAGCGGTACTTCAGGCACAGGTACTGTTACTCTTGGCTCTGCGGAGTCGGGTTATCAGTCTGTGCCTTCTTCTTTGGACGGTCACACAGTAAGGCTGGTGATTGAAGATGGCACGGCATGGGAAGTATCAACCGGCGTATATACGCACTCAGGCACTTCTCTCTCACGGGTTCTAACTAGCTCATCTACCGGCAGCTTGCTCAATCTATCTGGCAGCGCCAAGGTCTTTATTAGTGCTTCTGCAGATGATCTTGATCTGCTTTATGCTGACATTACGGTTACTGTATCGGGCGGCAACTACCTGATTGATGGCACTGCTAATCAGACGATTACTTTAGTACCCTCTGTTACATATCGCTTTGATATGTCTGATAGCTCAAACTCTAATCACCCACTGCGCTTTAGTACAACTTCAGACGGAACCCATAACAGCGGATCTCAGTTTACTACAGGCATTACGACTATAGGTACGGCTGGTAGTGCGGGTGCTATTATTGAAGTCAAGCTAGAGCAAGACGCCCCAGCATTATATTACTACTGTGGAAATCACAGCGGTATGGGCGGCGCTGTATCAATGGGTGGCACTAGCTATTCTAACGCCACAACATCAGCCGCTGGCCTTATGTCATCAGCCGACAAGACAAAGCTAGATGGCGTAGCTACCAGCGCTAACAACTACAGCCTGCCTACTGCCTCTAGCTCTACGCTTGGCGGGATTAAAATTGGCACAGGTTTATCTATAGATGGCTCTGGCGTTGTTACTGCTAGTGGTGGGTCTAGTAGCTCAACTGGCGGCTCTTTAGAACCGATCACCACTACGAAAACGACAGCTACGGCGGGTCAAACTGTTTTCACTGGTTCTTGGAAAGCGACTAACATTGCAGTGTTTCTCAACGGTGTGAAGCTGCAAGATAGCGAAGTCACAGCTACTGATACGCAGATCACTATTAGCGCAGCGGCTGTAGGTGATGTTGTAGAAGTTGTTGAATATGGCGCACCCTTTGCCAGCCCTTATGCCAGTACGTTTCCTACGGTCACAACAGGGGCAACTTCGGTTACAGTAGACTACACCCCTGATAAAGTAGCGATCTACAAGAACGGCGTTAAGCTAAGAGGCGGCGGCGTAGATTTCACAGCAACTAACGGCACTTCGATCACAGGCTTTTCAGCTTTTGCAGCTAACGATGTTGTTGAGGTAGTCGAACACGGTTCATTGGCAGAGTCGGGCGGCGGTGTAACAACCTATGACAACTACTCTGATTTGCCTAGTAGTGGCAATACAGACGGTGATATGGGCTGGGTTAAAGATGTGAGCGGCTCTGGC
>Ga0181377_1000918_pt1 | contig 10175 bp, 11 predicted proteins | sample LowvirmetaG_9_FD_130160 | JGI IMG/M metagenome (GOLD analysis project Ga0181377, IMG submission 130160) | Marine viral communities from the Subarctic Pacific Ocean - Lowphox_13 viral metaG | ecosystem: Environmental > Aquatic > Marine > Oceanic | place: Subarctic Pacific Ocean | collected...
ACACCACCAAATGCATTAGAAGAGGGTAATCCATATCACCAACAAATTAAAGAAAGATTAATAAAAGAACCAAATTTAGAGAGACAGCCAGATTTACATATCCACATTGTTGTTCCAAATGAATTTCAACCATTAGGTAAAAAGAACATTGGTGTTACAGCAGGTATAGAACATACAATTCCAGCTGCAAATTGGATTGAGGGTGTTAATCGCATGGACTTAACAATATTGACATCAGAATTCTCAAAGCAAGGATTTGAAGTAACCACATATGATAAACTTGATAAAAATACTCAACAAAATCTTGGTTCGTTGAGGGTTGAAAAACCTATGGAAGTTTTATTTGAGGGAGCAGACCCTGAAATATATAAAGAAACAAAAGATATATCACCTAAACTAAATGAGAAGTTTTCAAAGGTAGACAATGACTTTTGTTTTCTATTTGTAGGACATTGGTTAAATGGTAATCTTGGTGAGGATAGAAAAGATGTTGGTATGATGTTGAAAGTATTCTTAGAAACTTTTAAGAATACTAAAAATCCACCAGCACTGATTATGAAAACAAGTAGTGCAGGATTTTCTATTATAGATAGAAATGCTATGATACAAAAAATTAATATGATTAAGGGTGATATCACTGCAAATACCTTACCAGATATATATTTATTACACGGAGACTTAACCGATAAAGAAATGAACGAAATGTATAATCATCCAAAAGTGAAAGCACATTTAACATTTACACACGGAGAGGGATTTGGAAGACCATTATTAGAAGCATCATTTAGTGGAAAGCCGGTAATTGCACCAATCGCTACAGGTCAAGCAGATTTCTTATCTAATGATTATGTGGTTAAATTACCACACACTATGACAAAAGTTCCAAAGAATGCGTTTCCAAAAGAATATGAGAATCAAGATGCGAAATGGGCTACGGTCAACTATGGTGAAGCAAGTAGAATTATGAAAGATGTTTTCCATAAATACGATAAATATAAAATTAAAGGTAAGAAACATATGTTGGTGAGTCAACAACATTTCACTCACGAAAGAATGAGTGAGAAGTTGGTAGAGATTACTGATAATATGTTAGAGAGTGTTTCTCAACCAGTTGATATTAAATTACCAAAGTTAGTTGAGAAAAAAGAAACTAAAGTAAAATTACCAAAATTAAAAAAGGGATAAAATGGCAGAAATAAATATAACTTGTCCAAATTGCTTTGATACAAAACAATGTTTTGAAGAAACGGCTATGGAGTTTAAATCCTATATGTGTTTTCATTGTGGATATTCAAGCAATTCATTATATGTAGAGGGTTCTGATGACTTAAAACGAGTGGAAGAAGCTTCAACTGAATTAGCAAGAGAAATATCTTTATTGGACTTTGATAGAAAAATAAAGTGGTTTCCAACAATATTAAATATGGGTAAAATGGGTGTAATATATCCCGAGGGAACTAAGAACAATTGGATGTGGAAACTTGCAGAAGTTCGTAAGTTAACACCAGAGGAACAAAAAGAACCTAAGTATGAGGGGCATGAGCATATGTTAGATATAGGAAATGCAAAATCATATGGTCAGTATGAGTTCTTAGACGCTTGTAAAGAAATGGGTATAGTCAAAGACTTATGAAGAATGCCAGTTGGAACCAACTATTTGCAGGAGATGTAGTTTCTTTTCAGTATAGAGGACTCAAAAGTAGCAGAGGGGAAAGAAGAACCGTGATATGTCTTGACCCAAGATATCGTTATAGAAAAAAATCAACAGGTCGTGTTGTAGAATTCTTTATTGGATTAGAAATAGACAAACAAGGACAAATGCCATTGGCTAAGCCAGAGTTAAAAAAACTATTAGAATTATTGGGTGAAAGTGAACGAGATTTAGCAAAAACAACTTACACAGATACAGCCAGAGTAAGAAAAATATATCAAAAGTTAAGAAGTTATTTAGTTGCCAATCCTATATTTAAAACATATTTGTTAAGAGAGTGTAGAACAAAACGAGTATTCTTAGAGAATAAGTTTTCAAGACTCAATAGATTACAAGTAAAGGAAGTATCTAAACAATTGATGAAAGAAAGTAGAACACAAGCCACACTTGAGGTAGAGGAATAAAATGAAGATTAGTTACGGAATAACGGTTTACAATGAACACAAAGAATTAGACGATTTACTACATCATCTATCTAAACACATTAGAGAAGAAGATGAAGTGGTGGTTACAAGAGATATATCAAAGGTGGGAACGGGTGTGTTTGAACCTGAGTTTCACGCTCTTGAAAAAGTATTAGAAAAATATGAGTATCACGATTACTTTCAACCAAAACAACTAAAAGTAACAACATTTAAATTTAATAAAGATTTCTCTGCATTGAAAAACTTTACGAAAGAACATTGTTCAGGTGATTATATATTCCACATTGACGCAGATGAAATACCAAATGAAATATTGTTAAAACAATTACCACAGATATTAGAAATTAATGATGCTGATTTAATATGGGTTCCAAGAGTTAATATCGTTAATGGTATTACTAACTGGCATTTACATCATTGGCATTGGAGACAAACTGAACAAGGTTGGATAAATTTCCCCGATTATCAAGCGAGAATATTTAAAAACCAAAAGCACATCAAGTGGGTTAAAGAAGTTCACGAAATAATAGACGGAGCAAAAACATACGCTCATCTACCACCACAAGAAGAATTAACTTTGAAACACGAGAAAGAAATTTTAAGACAAGAACAACAAAACAGACTATACGATACCATTATATAGGAGATAGTGATGAATATATTAGTAACAGGCGGAGCAGGATTTGTAGGAACAAATCTAATAAAAAGATTATTAAAAGACGGACATAATGTAGTATCATTGGATAACTACTCAACAGGTAAAGCAGAAAATGAACAAGAGGGTTGTAAATACTATGATGTAGACATTAGAGATGTATTAGACTTTGACTTCTTTATGGAAGATGTAGATGTAGTTTATCATTTGGCAGCACTTGCAAGAATTCAACCATCATTTATTAATCCTGCTAATACATTAGAAATAGGTATATTAGGAACTATGAATATATTGGAGTGGGTAAGAGAGAAAGATTGTAAAGTTGTATTTGCAGGTTCATCATCAGTTCATAGTGGTAAGATGAAAAATCCATATACCTTTTCAAAGTATGTAGCAGATGATTTATGTTTATTATATAAAGAACACTTTGATGTTGATGTGTCAATTTGTAGATTTTATAATGTTTATGGCCCACATCAACTTACTGAGGGTAAGTATTGTACCGTGGTTGGTATATTTGAAAGACAATATAAAACTAATGAACCACTAACTATTACGGGTGATGGAGAACAAAGAAGAGATTTCACACACATTGATGATATCGTGAGTGGATTAATCCTAACATCAGAAAGTGAAACTTCCCACAAAACAATAGAATTAGGTAGAGGTAACAATTACTCAATCAATGAATTGGCAGCTATGTTTGATAAAGAAACAGAATATATTGAAGCAAGACCGGGTGAAGCAAGAGTAACACTTTGTGATACATCAGAAGCCAATATGAAAATTGGGTATAAGCCAACAAGAAACATAGAAGATTATGTAAAAGAGGTTATAAGTGGAGACATTGAATAAATATAGTATATTAACTATACTTAATTCATCATACTTTAAATTTGGTAAGATATTTTTAAATTCATTATTTGAAAAACTATACACATCAAAGTTAGATTATGTATTCGTAGCAGATACAGGTCTATCTCAAAAAGAAAGAGATTACTTACAATCATTTACAAAAGTAATTTTGATTAAAACAGGACACAAAACTGAGGGATATGTAAAAACTTGGGATAGTAATTGGGTTGATAATGTATCTTTAAAAACAAAAATCTTACAAAAAATACTCGACACATACGAACATAGTGTGGTAATGATAGACGCAGATTGTATGTTCTTAAAAGACTTCACAGATATTATTGATTTCAAATACGATATACAGGCAACATATAGAGGTGAGAATCATAAAACACCATATGTCGCATCATTTCTATCAATAAATAAAAACAACAAGGAAACTAAAGGTTTTGTAGAGAAATGGATTAATGAGATAGAAAATTGGGAGTCAGTTCCAAAGGAAAGTCCGGCATTGAGTAAAATGTGTTCAAATGAAAACTATAATGTTGGAAAGATTAGTGATAAGGTTATATCAGCAACAGGTCCAATAGCAGATATTGAAGAGTGGGATTCCTACATAGTTCATTTCAAGAGCAGTAGACCACCACAAGATACACCAGAACAAGAATTTGATTACAGAACATACGAAAGAGGATATGGAAAATTGGTAGATAGGTATTTAAATGTGTAGTTTTACAATAACAAATAAAGATATTTCATTAGAGTCAACTAATCACTTTGCACAGAAAAGAGGACCAGACTTTACATCAGTTGAAAAAATAAATGGTATTTCGTTTCTACATAATTTGTTACATCTAACAGGAGATAAAGTTCATCAACCAATAATTGAAGATGATTTAGTTTGTGTATTAAATGGAGAGATATACAATTATCAACAATTTGGTAATTTTGATAGTGATGTTCAATGTATAATACCATTATATAAAGAGTTTGGTTTTGAGTTCGCAAAAAAACTTGACGGAGAGTTTTCTATTTGTATGGTTGATTTCAAAAAGTCAAGACTAATGTTATTTAATGATACTTTCGCAACTAAACCATTATGGTTTGCAGGACAAGAAAATGATTGGGGAGTAGCATCATATGAAAGTTCATTGAAGTCTGCCGGATTTGAACTTCCACAGAAAGTTGTAGGAAATTACGCTTGGATGTTTGATTTAGAAAACTTAGATGAAATTGGTGGATATACAATAAAAGACTTTGATTTAAATCAACACAAGAATAGTTATGAGGATTGGATAAAAGCATTTGAAAGTTCTATACAGAAAAGAGTTAGTAATACCAACAAGGGTATATTTTTAGGATTGAGTGCAGGATACGATAGTGGTGCAATAACTTGTGAGTTATTAAATCAAGGAGTTGACTTCAAAGCATATACCATTATGTCAAATGAAAATGAAGATATAGTGGAACAAAGACACTCTATGTTGGAAAATGGTGAGATGATATATTTAGGGGTTAATGAGTATTACGAGGTGTCAGGATATTTAGAGAACGATTGTGAGGATTTCTTTTACAAAGATAGATATAAAAATTATGATATAAAAGAAGATAAAGCTTCAATGGGTCTTGGTGCAATATGTGGTAGAGCTAACCAAAATAACGAAAGAATATACCTATCAGGTCAAGGAGCAGATGAGATTATATCTGATTATGGTTTCAATGGAAACAAAATATACAACCATAGTTCTTTCGGTGGATTATTTCCAAAAGACTTAAATGATATATTTCCTTGGCATAGTTTTTACGACGGAACACAAATACAATATTTAAATAAAGAAGAGTATGTAGCAGGTGCATATGGTATTGAAACAAGATACCCATTTTTAGATACTCAATTAGTTCAAGAATTTTTATGGTTATCAAGTGATTTAAAAAATAAAAAATATAAAGCACCGATAGCAGAGTATTTGGAAAAGTATAACTTTCCATTTGAAGAGGGTAAGAAAACAGGTTTCCAAGCAGGGAGTAATTTAGTATGATTAATTTAATAATGTCTGAGTTTGGTGAGAATAGGGTAAATGCAGGTGGTGGTTCATTTGATTTAGGTAGATTAGAACCTACACTAACATCATTTGGAGCATACTTCAAAGATATTCACTTGACCATTTACACAGATTTTGATATCAAGATAGATACAAAGATACCATATACAATAAAAAAGGTTGAACCAATATCAGTAGGAGATAGTCGTTCAGGTTATCACAATGCAGATTATTATAAATTTAAAGGGTTGTTAGAGTCAAAACACGAATATGCAATTGCAGTAGATAGTGATATGTTAGTTATCAATTATGATGTGGAATCTTTATTACCAATAACTAAAAAGTTTGGATTATGTTTTCCACAGAACCCAAGACTATTAGTAAACAATGATAGTGTAAGAGGGGCAGATTCTAATTACACGAGAGAGGAAGATGAATCAAAGGGTTATGGTATGGCACTAAATATTTCACCAATATCTTTTTACACAAAGAATAAAAATATGAGAAAAGTATTAGAGAAAACTTGTGAGATGTTGAAAGAAAAATTAGGTAGAGGAACCACAGCAGTTTGGAGAGCTTCTTGGGAACTCGGTATTCACCCTTATGTTTTACCACTACAATGGTGTGTATGTGATTGTGGATTAGCAAAAGGTAATTCAATGTATGTAGAGGAACCAATAATTTTACATTTAGGACACCCAAAAGTAAAAGAAGAGTATGTAAAAGATTGGCTTGGTGTTTGGGACGCATTGAAAGAAAACTATGAGGTTCATTACGGATGAAAAATGTAGTATTTATGACTGCTATGGTAAAAGCACCTGATGTATTGGATTATACTGAGTGGTGTTATAAGACTTGGGAATATTGGTGTAAGAAAAACAATGTAGAATTGTTTATATTAGAAGACGAAATAAAACCAAAGGGTGATGGAACATATAAGGTTCCTGGTATGAAACCAACTTGGCAAAGGTGGTATGTCCACGAGATATTGGAAGCAAATGAAATTGAATACGACCAAGTGGCATTAGTAGATATTGATACAATGATTCATTGGGATTGTCCAAACTTTTTTGATTTAACTAATGGAGATTTCAGTGCGGTTAGAGAGTATATTAATGTTGGTTGGATTCAACAAAGTATAGACGGATATCAAGATATGTTTCCAAATGTAGAACTTGATTGGACTACCTATTTTAATTGTGGATTTATTGTAATGAGTAAAAAACACAGAGAGTGGAGTAAATCAGTAACAGATTTCTATGAGAAAAATGAAGATGAGTTAAGAAAAAGACAACACGAGATAGTCAAGAAAGGTTCAGACCAAACATCAATCAACTATATGATACAAGGTAGTGAACATAAAGTTAATTTTCTAAATGATAAATTTAATCACTCACAATTACATATGAGAGGTGTATTACAAGGTAACTTATTGTGGAAAACAGGTTGGATATGGCATTTTAATGGATTTGAAAAGAATCAAAGAAATCAAATTATGAAACAGATATGGGATATGACAAAGGAAAACTATGAAACTAAATAGTAAATATATAATTGGTTGTCACGCTATGTTCTATGAAATAGATATGGTGGAAGAATATCTAAATTCAGTTCATCTGGCATTGGAAGATATTGAAAACAAAGAAAATGTCAAGGTAGAAATGATGTGGAATATGTCTCAGTATTTTGAACAATCAAATTCTATGCAATCAATATATGCAAAAATAGAAAAATTAGAGAGAAAGTATGATTTTATTAGTTTGTTTTATGATGATAACGACAAACCATACACAATGGCAGACTATCGTAGAGAATTAAATAATCAATGTAATGAGTGTGATTACATTATATGGGGTGAGAGTGATTGTTTAATGCCAAGACAAATGTTTGGTGTATTGGAACAACTAAAAGAATATGCAAACGATAATGGTATTCATAGATACATTACTACATTTGGTATTAGAAAGATGTGGGACGAGAGTTGGAAAGTCTTGGAACATCCTGACTTCACAGACAAAGAATATTTCTCAATGGATACACCAGAAGAAACTAAGTTAGCAACAACATCACCTTGGAGTATTAGATATACTATGAGTCAAGAAGAAATGGACGAAGTAAATTCAAAGACAGATGACTTGGATATAAAAATGATAACTTATCCAAAGTTTGACGGAAGTGGATTGGTAATATCAGCAGATTTGTTGAGAACAGGAGCAAATATTCCACCAGCAGTCTATATGAACGGAGATGATAGTTCGTTTTTAGATAGTTGTAGATTACATATGGGAGATAATTACAGACAATTTGTAGTTAAGAACATATTGAAAGTTCACAATAGAACTCACCCGAGAAAGAGAAGATATGTTTTAAATGAAGATGAAACCGCAACAGCACATAGAAAAAGACACGACAAAGCTTGGTATAAAGTATTTAACGATATATCAAAAGGTAACTTAGGTAGATTGTATGGTAGTCAATTGAGATTTAACACTTATGATGACTTTCAAAAAGCATTAGGTAAGAAGAAATGAAAAATGTAATATTTATACCAAATATAGATTTAGGAAACGATAGAAATAAACCTTATGAGTATTCAATCAAAAGTTGGAGAAAGTTTTGTGATAAGTATGATTGTGAACTATTGGTATTAGATGAGTTATTATTTCCAATAGAACATATGAAGATAACTTGGCAGAGATTTTACCTATTTGATTTATTAGAGGCAAACAACATAGACTATGACCAAATACTAATGGTTGACGCTGACACGATAGTTCATCCAGATTGTCCTAATTTCTTTGAGATGACTAACCACGAGTATAGTGCAGTTGTCAATAATGGTAGTTTTGAGTGGGTAAAACACTCAGTAGATAGTTTTTCAAAAGAGTTATTCAATGGAGAGGTTCCATTTGATATTTGGGAATACATTAATTGTGGGTTTCAAATAGTAAATAAAAAACACAAACCATTTTTTGAGTATGTGACTAAATTCTATGATGAGAACCAAGACAGAATTAGAGATTCAATAGAAAAGATACAAGCAGGAACAGACCAAACCATTATTAACTTTTTATTGAGACAACAGAATATAGAGATTAATTATTTACCAATAGCATATAATTTACAAGACTTATTTACAAAACAATTATTGTATTTCAATGAACAATGTTGGTGGCCAGATGAGTTAATATTTGATAATTGTGGTTATGTATTTCATTTTAACGCTATACCACAGAACGATATGAATAGAGATGCTGCTTATTGGATAGAGAGGAGTTACAAAGAGTTTTATGGATAGAATAGTATTTTTTAGTGAGAGTCAATTACAAGGTAGAGTTCCAAGAGATTTTGAGAATGCCAGAACAGAGTTCGGTTGGTCAATAATGTTAGACGCAGAGTGGTGTCCAATAGGTCATATACCAAAAGGTAAAATAGACTTAGGTATTATTATTGTTCCTAAGAACAATCCAAATATCAATATAGAAGAGTTCAAGAAACATTGTGATAAAGTAGCAATAATGCAAGAGGGCCCACATTGGTTCTTCCAAGATTATCCTATTCCACATCAATTTAACTTCGTAAATTTATTGGTAGACGCAGATTGGGTATATTGTCATAATCAATCTGATGTCAAATATTACGAGGGTATAGGTTGTAAAGATGTAAGAGTTATGAGGTCTATGATGGTGCCTGAGGGGTTAGAAGCAAGTTCTAACAAATCAAATGGAACAATCATAGGTGGAAACTTCGTTCAATGGTATGGTGGATTTGATAGTTATGTCGTGGCAAGAGAGATACCACACCCAATAGTTGCACCATCAATGGGTAGAAAACAAGAGGATGAAAATTTGATTGAGGACATAACATACCTACCTTATATGAATTGGAGAGAGTGGATAAAAGCATTGGGTAATTACAGAATAGGTGTTCACTTGATGAGAACCCACGCAGCTGGAACATTTAATATGAATTGTGCATTTCACGGAATACCTTGTATTGGATACAAAGGATTGGATACACAAGAATTACTACATAAAGAGTTATCAGTAGAGATAGGTGATTTAAGAAAAGCAAAGAAACTAATTAAACAACTAAACGAAGACGAGAGGTTTTACAGAGAAATGAGTTCTTTATCAAAAGAAAGATTTGAACAACATTATAGTGAAGAAGCTTGGTTAAAACATTGGAGAAAACAAAATGGATAAAACAATATCATTTATACAACCGAGCAGAAATAACTTAAAGTATTTGAAGTGGTCATATAGTGCTATTAGAAAAAACCTTGGATACAGACACGAGATTTGTATGGCAGATGATTTCTCAGATGACGGAACTTGGGAGTGGATGAAAGAGATAGCAGAGAAAGATGCTAATGTAAAAATACACAGAAACATTGGGCCTGAAAGATTAGGACACACAATATTATATGATACATTAGTTGATATGGCAACAAATGATATTGTGATGATATACCACGCAGATATGTA
>Ga0181377_1000919_pt1 | contig 10175 bp, 3 predicted proteins | sample LowvirmetaG_9_FD_130160 | JGI IMG/M metagenome (GOLD analysis project Ga0181377, IMG submission 130160) | Marine viral communities from the Subarctic Pacific Ocean - Lowphox_13 viral metaG | ecosystem: Environmental > Aquatic > Marine > Oceanic | place: Subarctic Pacific Ocean | collected 2015-12-10
AATAGTAGAATTACCCAGACCCAATGTCGAAATACTGAACTGTACAGTTGCAGACGTAGCATCATGATCTATAGTGTATTTCTGAGAAGATGCACCTACAAGGGTCGTTCCTCCGTCGTCGTCATATAGGATAAATGTTTTTTCATCCAAGATGAAATTGTTACCTGAGGCATCATCTGCTATCAATCCTTGCTTTAACTTTATCGTAAAGGATTCTCCTTGATAACCTACCTCTGAATCTGCATCATCATCAACCCCTATAGTTAGAGTACCTGTAGACCCAGTCCACGAAGTGCTGGTGTTTTGTAGTTCTCCACTACCGACTGTACCTGAATTTCTATAGACTTTCATATAGAACGGGTCTGTCGTTGAGCTAGTAGACGCATTGTAGGTAATAGTATCATTAGTATTACCCTCAATCATAAATGCACTCGAATCTACAAGTTGCATGGAACCACTAAGAGTAGTTGATGTTCCATCACCTTCACTGTCGTCTGACCCCGAAGATCCTCCAGTTGTATCAGTTCCAGAAGGTTGTCCGGTAAAAAGTTTAGCAGAGAACAGCGAGGCCCCAACTCCAATCCACATTATCTCTTCCAGTTCGTTATCAATAAACCCAGCGTATACTTGTGCCTGTGTATTTGATAATCCCAGTCCTAGGATTCTAGGTTCTACGCCAGTAAATTCTGTTATAGAAGTCCATTCAATATTACAATAACTGCCAGCTTCACCGAAAGTAAAGGTGGTTCTTGAATCTCTCCCTGCCCAGTTACCAGTTGGTGGTATAGACCCATTAATTGAGAACGTCTTATCGTTTATTGCTCCTCTAGAGTCATATGCGATTTGTCCACCTTCAGTTAGTATTTGTAGTCCATAGTCTCCAGAATTTTCCAAGTTGTCAGAAAATACTTTTTGTACGCTACGAACCAAAAACCAGTCAAAATAGACTTCCCAACCCCTATAGAGTCTGAGATTTGCGTTTAAGGCTGAGCCTTCAAATCGGTGATACATATTGCCGTGAAAGTTAATTTTTTTATCGTTATTAGATAACCTGCAATCAAACCACTGAGGTATACCAGAAGTATAGGTTTGCCGTTCAAAACCATCATTCCATATAAAGGTGTGTTGTGGAAAACTGGTTCCTCCAGTTGAATTTCTTGGGTTTTTAACAAATAAAAGGTCGCCTGGTGACAAAGCACTAGTTAGATTTATTTCATGATCTTGTGTACCATGCGCGACTACCTGTAGGTTAACCAGACTTAGATTCGAGTCTGCTACCAAAAAGTCTCCGCCAGAGTCACTACCATTAACTTGTAAGCCGTGTGCCATTATGATACCCTCATTGCGATAACGGTTCCCGAAGATCCCATGTTTGTCGAAGCTTTCAGAGTAAATCCTGAAGCAGTTTTGCTAATTATTTGAATTCCATAATATGTTGGAAATACAGTAAACGCTCCCGATATAAAGGTAATCTTTATTTTACTACTGTCATTTGCATCGGCGCAAGAAACAAATACTTCTTGGTTAGCTGATAGACTAAACGATTGAAATGCACCTATATTAGTGGTCCTTATGCCACTAGACCATACTATTACATCGTTTTCACTATATACTTCTAGTCCATAACTCATGTCAGTTTACCTAATTTAACACGAAGACCCGTAGTCTCGCTAGTGCTATTAACATCATAAATTCTGATATTTTCCCCAGTAATAACCATTCTTTCTCCGGACGAATCATATCCAGTAGCCTCTGTAGTATCTATTCCTGTCGCATCACCACCAATGGTTAACTCCCCTGCAATTCTTCCGACTTCAGCTTCTAGTTCTGTGGTTTTTATAGATCCCACTTCAATAGTCTGTGCGGAAATGAATCCACCATCGATGACTGTTGCACCTCCATCGTCTCGACTCAGGGCACCTTGTGTGTTCGTAAAGGTTACCAAGCCGTCGAATGAGTATGACTTAAATGGTGGACTGAACAATAAGTTTCCTGATTGAGTACTTGCTGTTCTACCACCAGCACTATCTTCTACTGCGAAAAATCTTGCAGCCCATAGACTTCCGGTTAGGTTCGTGTCCTGTGGTGGAGAGATAGACCAGTGGTCCGTTAGTCCAGTAAATGTGCCGTCAGTGCCGACTGTTCCGTCTCCTATGAAATTGAAACTGGTTGCGTTTGGTTTGGTAGGACCATCGGTTGTTCCGTCAGCGATAAGATAGTAAACATAACCATTCTCTTGTTGAGGAATATTGGCTGGATCTACTTCGCCGGGTTGACCGTCTGTAGAAATTTTTACTGGTTCCGACCAAGTCAGTGTTGCGTCTGTTCCAGTAAGACCTTGCGTAGTCGCAGTCGCACGACATAACCATAGTGGGTCAAGGCCTGCGTTAGATTCTTGCGGATCTTCGGACCAACCACCTGAAAGGTTTTCTACGAGATCATTCGTGAAACTATATGTCGCACCTACTGGACCCCAAAGACCACCACTTGCCGCTGGTTTGTCTGCACTTCTTTTATAAACAGATGCAGAGAAGGTCGAGTAACCATCCTCACCGTTGTTGTGATCTTCGTACGGTACAGACCATTGACCACCAACTTCAACACCAGTATCACCGTCTGTAGCGAACTGATATTCTACCGCCCAGATCTTACCGTCTGGAACTTGGTTGGCAGGAATTTCTGCAACCGTATCTGCCCAATTGTTTGGTGGAATTAAACTGTTGCCTGGGATCGTTAGGGTCCCGTTAGATGTTACATTTGCAGCCGCTGCTTCTGCTTGTGTTCTTGTTACTGCATCTGCACCAAAGTTTACAAAACCACCTGTTGGTCTTGTTGGTCCATTTGCTGCATTAGATCTTTTAACAATTACTGCTCTGAATGTAGATCGACCATCACGTCCTGAACCACCAGCAGTAGTTATATCTGGTGTTGACCAAACGATTACATCGTCGACAACGATTGCGGTTTCAGTACCATCATTAGGTTGTGTCGAAGCAATACCTGACGACACATACAACTTCATGTTTGCGTCATTCTCGTCTGGATTCTCTGGTATAGTCTTCGACCATCCAGTTGGTTGTGTGAAACTCTTGGTGGAGAAATCGAAACTACCACCAGAAGGTTTGCCTGCGTTATTAGCAAGACTGGTATTCGACCACTTGTAAACACTCAATTGAACGAAACTATATCCGTTCTCTGCGTCGACCGCATAGTTTAGAACTAGTTTAGGTGCGCTGAAGGTTAATGTGTTATCAACACCAATATACCCTATAAGGCTTGCAGTCGTTCTGACTTCATATAGGTTAAGTGGGGTAGCAAGATCCAGTTCTGGTGGCTCTTCATACCACTCACCGTTAGTAATACCGGAAACAACTTCTGATGCACCGATCTTTTCGAAACGGTCTTGTGTGAAGTTATATACTACACTATTAGTTCCAATCGGTGCTGGTAAGGATGATGCACGTGTGTATAGAGACTTCGAGTATGTTGAAACGCTCTCAGTGATACCTAGTGTAGGTTCACTCCATCCACCAGCTACTGCGTGATCAGTTCCTGTGTCACCGATAATACTAAATGCATAGGTAGACGACCATACGTCGCCTGCACCTTCTGGGATACCTTCGAACCAAACACCCGTTACGCCAGAGGTATCATCTAATGGATCACCCCCAAACACTTCATTACCGAAGTCAAAGAATCCACCTTCTGGTTTGAATGGGGCTGGAATATCATCTCCAAGTTCCCATCCTGCTGGTTTTGGAACCTTACGGTATACCGCCTTCTCAAATATAGATTTTCCGTGCTGTCCATCCAGACCTGTAGATGTCTTGACTGGATCAGTCCAGTTGATATCTGTGTCTTCACCTTGAGGATCTGAAAGCCCCGCATTAGTTGCAATACCAGAACTAACGTATAGGTCTCCAGTTGAATTACCATTTTCGTCTTGTGCCAGAGGGGGAACGATAGACCAATCTGTCGGTGGAGTTAATACCTGTGATCCAAAATCAAAGGATCCGCCTGATGGAGCAGTCAATGTTGTTGTTGATCTACGGAAGACAGAAACTTGTGCGTAAGAGTCACCGCTGTTGGCGTCTGTAATACCACCTAACTTATATGGAGTCGACCAGTCATCAGCAGTGATTGTACCTTGTTGTGATAGGAAGTCTCTGAACAGGAAGTTACATGCCCACAAGTCCTCTTCGCCTGCTGGGATAGTACCTGACCATCCTGAAGGTGGAGTTAGTGTGACCGTAGGGAAATCGAACGTACCACCACTAGGTGTTGTTGGTTGTGATGACGCCCTTCTATAGATTGTTGCTTGATAGAAAGAGGTTCCATTCTCGCTTGGGTCAGTTGGACCACCTCCTCCACCTGTAGAGTCTTCTAGGTTGGTCCACTTGGTCCCGTCCCACTTTAATACGTGTCCAATTAAAACATTAGAGGTTAACTGTACGTCGCTTAGATCACTTAATGTCCCAGCACCGGCATCACCGGCATTCGCAAGTTTTACCCACTGACCTGCGTGAGCAAAATATGCAGCTCCAGTACCATGAACGTGAGCAAACATACCATGATAGGTAGAAGCGCTTGGTAGGTCTGACTCATTCTGAAATACGTTAGAGTAGAAAATCTTATTGCTACCCATATCTAAGTTAGCGCCTTCAATTACAGCACGAACCGCATCTGCGTCTAAACCGACATCAAAATCGGCAAGTGCAGCTTGTATTAACGCATTGACTTCAGCTTCTGATAGTTTAGATAAATCTATTTCCGCAAAGTTCTGATTAATTTTCAGAATAGCAGCATTAATATTATCTGCAAGATTGACTACTTGTATATTACTCATTTTTATCCTCTACTAAACGAAAGAGCAAATCTTTTATTTGAGACATATCGTCCTTTAGACTCTTGACTTCTTCGGTTAATGTGTTAATATGTTCTTGCTTCTCGTTATTTATTTTACTTAGTTTTCTTGCAATATTCATTTCATTCTTGTTGGTATTTAGTATAGCTCCAGTACGCTTATCTCGTACTAGATTCATGTGACCTTCTACCTTTATATGATTACTCATAATTATACTTGATCTGGGTTACCATCATCACCGGGCCCGCCACCAGGCCCGCCAGGTGTGGGTGTGGATGTAGCACCTTCACCGACAACCATCTTGATCTCTCTGGTGAACGTTGAACCAAGCAGAGTAGTGGTTGCTGTAACAGTAGCGTCAGTACCTTGTGGAGCATTTGCAACGGTAAAGGATGAGAAATCTCCACGGTTAAGTGTTACTGTAGAACCTGAATTCGTCCATGCATTCCCGAAGGTTACATTGATAGTACTGTTCTGTTCAGATCCCCACATCATATGGAAGTTGACAGTACTGTTTGCATCAACTGTCAATACTTGATCGGCAACCGTTGCTCCTTCATGGAAGTTTTTAGGTTTAGTCGAATCCAGTGAATAGTATGCTAGAATAGGGTCTGGGTCATAAACAAACCCGTCATCTGCATTCAGAAGAACCAACTGAGACTCAGCTGAGTCATCAACCAATGGGGCGCCCTCTAGAGTATAGCTAACATCTAATGGTATAGAGGTAGTTCCTGTGAGGGTGGTTTCACTGTCTGGGTCAACAAATATTTCTATTCGTAATGTACCAGTGATGGCAACTTCTGGATCTAGATGTAGTGAATCGACAGTCCACGATGCACCATTATCAAGAGAGTTGCTATGTTCATCAATAACTAGTCCATGTCCACCCCAAGTTCTCATTTGACCGCTAGAGTCAAGTTCACCAACATCAACGGAAATGACTTCTTGATAACCTATGTCTGCACCAGTACCTACGTTACGTAGTTCTTCTCTAGGAGTGTCCTGTGTTGCAAAAGCACCAGAGTAAGCAGGTAGTGCTACACCGTCAACATGAGTGATTCTAAAACCACACTCAAAAATCTCTCCCACTTCTACTGGTCTATCCAACCACTTACCAGTAGCCAAGATATTACTTCCTGTTAGCGAATCATCACCAACATTGACACTTCCCTTTTTAGGATCATTAGTGTATAGTTGGAAATCACCATTATTATCGAATTTAGCAAACAATCGAACTCTTCGTGTGCCTTGATGCCAGTACTTGTTCGGGGTCATATACGAATTAATATCTGACTCAGGATTGTACTGACTCAGGATACGAGGAGCACCTGTGATAGATACCGAAGTTGGTAATTGACTTATCTCAGGGAATGCAACTGTGGTTGTACCACCTGAACCTGTATCATCTCCACCTGAACCTGTATCATCTCCACCTGAACCTGTATCATCTCCACCTGAACCTGTACCGTTTCCGTCATTGCCGGTGTTTGAGCCACCCGTACTACCTGTACCGCCCGTACCACCTGTTATCAATGCAATCGCACGTAAATCTCTAATCACCGGAGACCTAGAAGAACTATTAGACTTCATCACAATCTTCACTTGGAAGACAGAGAATTGATCTGTGTTGATGGTGTACTCGTAGTCACGGAAAGTTGATGGATTATCATCTGAAGGAAGGGAGTTATCTGCTGTTGCCTCTACCCACAAAGATCCGTTTTCAAAAGTATCTTCGTCTACTGCTGTTTTAACATAAACATCGAAGTCAGCACCTGCTGGTCTGTTTGCAGCAAATATGATCTTTAGTCCTAGTGAGGATTCATCGACCACTATCGGAATTGTAATGTGCTGTGCAGCATCATCTGTATCAATGACATTCTCAAGAGTCAATGCAGATGTTCTCTGCAAGTCAATTAGAGGTGACACTTTAGTGTCCGAAGTACTCATGTTCAAGATCAACTTCATTGTAGGAGAAGAAGCGTTATCGCTTGAAGCAATAACACTAGGGACCTGATTAGAGTTAAAGTCATTTAAGAATACAGTTTCTTCTTGTTGTAGTACCGTATCGAACATACTATCAGAACGACCATTACCATATGAAAGAGCATTTGTCTTTTTGATCTTTGATGATATGCTTGTCGAGTTAGGGATAAGTGTCTGTATCTGTGGTACGTACTGATCAAAGTAAACTTGTTGTGATGCAGTTACCTGATCACCACCACCAGATATAGAAGAAACAGCGATAGTTCCTAGTTCTATACTATACCCTTCCGATGTAGGAGATTTCACTACGTGACTACCATTTAACTCAGAAGCTGGGATACCAGATACCGAAGATGCTCCTGATATAGTGACAGTATTATTATGACTGAATCCATGACCTTCATGAGATATCTGTATAGTGTTTGAACCCAAGACGGTGTTTATTGGATCATTCCCCAAAGTAACCTTCGGTAGTATACCGTTGTCAAGAACGACCGAACCGCTTGTATCAAACTCTGCACGGTCTAATTTAAACATAAGGTCTTTAGTTTGATCTGGAGTCCATGTGAATCCGTTCTGTGAAAGGAATAGTGAACCTAGTGTAGGTTGCTTAGTGATTCTGTCTTCACGGCTTCCGAATACATTCTTATAAGTCTCTGCGACATATACGTTATACTCTACCGACTCTGCAAGTAGTACTATACAGTATTCTTCTCCACTTGTCAAGTATATTGGTTCATCAAATTCGACAACGGTCGGAGATGCCTGAACGTCTGCCATAGTCTCTGCTGGACCAGAACCATTACCACTAATACTGTTAGTCGCGACTACTACATCAATAGGTTCAATAAACTTAACTGCGCCTGGCATAATGCTGCTAGTTGGTATTCCATTCTCTACTGGACGGATCTGTACTTGTAGTGGAATGACATCATCTTTAGTATCAACGTATATGTGAGCCTTAGTGATGTACAAACCATTAGGGTTTTCAATCTGATCAACGTAGAAAGTCTGTGCTAGTGGGTCTCTTCGACCACGGACTCTTTCTATAACACGAGTGGAACGTACTGTTCTTTGAACACTCTCGATAGAACCAGTTGAAGTGTATGATGCACGAGTTGTTGATAATGCCTCATCTTCATCGTTTTCACTTACGTCAAGAAGTTTAAACTCTTGAGTACCTGTTCTGAAGTTGAATTCACTTGTATTAGGTAAGAAGAAACTACCGACGATCTCTCCCTTGTCGTCTGTCTGTAGTGAGGACTTCCCACCCAGAGCAGCTGGATATTCCAATGCATTGGAGTATTCACTACCAAATTCTGTAGGACTGTCGGAGAACCTAGATTCTGATGTTTCTTGTCGAACCCATTTGTCCATCTTCACACCACCGAAGAATGCGAACATCTTAGTGTTAGGACGAAGACCTTTGGCCGAGAACTTAATTCTACGAGACCGCATGAATGGAATTACTTCTACATCTGCAACCTGTTCACCAATGAAGTCTTGTATGCTTCGAGTAGTTTCTCTGAAGGACACGTCCCTTGGCATCGTTGTGAATAGGTTGTTACCACTACGTAGTCTGAAGTTCCTGTCACGTATTGTAGGATTGTTCCATAGGTCTGCTTCGAAGTTTTCGAAACGACGCACTGTGGTCTGCATGATTGGTGGTAGAGTACGAGTCTCGACCCACTCATCCGAAGACGGTGACAGTTCTAAGTGACCTGTTTGAGTTATCACTGCAAACGGGTTGATATTCATTGTGCTAGTAGCGAGTGTTTGAGATACCAAATTCTCATCTTGGTATGGTAGAGTTACTACGTCACCACTCTTTTCTGACGTTACAGCAGAAGAATTGTCTGGACTGTATATAAGTCGAACAGAGTTCTCACGGAAAGATGGCTTCAAGTGTCCCTGTGCATCTATAGAAGCACGATATTCTGGATTGTCAATATCAGAGAACGTAAACGAACTAAAGTTGTCTGCAATAAATCCTGCCTTGGTTCTTGCATTACCGTTCTCATCAAGCACTACTAATGAGTTAGTGCTAGACTCTAGCAGACTCAATGTAGTCAGTTCAAACAAGTCTGTGACACGTTGTTCCAACTTACCGATATCTTTCATTGTGAATCGTTTGTTTGGAATGAATGTGCTTGTTAGGTCTGAACTTGAAAAAGTATACGGGTTTAATGCAAACTTGTATAGTGCCAGAGAACCTGTTGGGATTTCTGGTTCACGTGGATTAATGTTTGGTTCGCCTTGGATAACCTGTAGTTCACCGAATCCAACACTACCTCGACTGTCGGTTGCATTCGCAACCAAAACATCAATACGAGGTAAGTAGTACTCAACTTCATTGATAGTTATAGAAGATGAGTTCTGAGGAAGTTGAGTGATGTTAAATTGTTGGTTGTAAACATCTCCAGTCTGCTTTGGTTTCCTAGTAGGACGAAAATCTAATACATCACGTAGGGAGATTACTTGTCCACCAGCAGTTGTGTGATTAGGAATATTTTCGTATTCTTCATTTGCATATGAACTACATGCAAAGTATCGTCCGCCGGCACCATGAGCAAAGTATTCATATTCGACTTCAACTACAACGTTAGCGCCCGTAGGTATTTTGTACCCACCCTTAACATGAGCAGATCCATTGTCGTAGAAGTTATCTCTCTGTCCACCATCTAAAATAAACTGATTGGTTATATCAGTATCAACATTACCATCTTTATGTGTTACTGAAATGATAGAGATTACGTCCGGAAACTCCAGATTTAATGGTCTTGCCTCTTGATCAACATTAGTGATATCAAAACTTTCTGTTGCAGTAGTACGAGTCTTTGATTTAGGACCTGAACTTACTTCCTGATATGTGGCAACGACATAATCTTTATTTTCTGCTAGATTTTGATAAGAACCGTTGTTAGTACTGACAGCTACGATAGGTCCGTCTGCTTCAGCAATAACCCAGTCCTGATATTCTACACCAGACAACGATAAGTTTCCGGCTCCGTCTGAAGTGACCTCATTGAACTTTTGAACTGTGAAGCTTGCAGACTCAATGGTGCTTGCTTTAGGACTGTTCTTAGGTAGAGGAAATAATAGACTGTTTTCAGAAGTGCCGTAAAGAGTAGAGTCTCCATCAAGTAAAGGTATAGTATTCTGTGTCGCTTCATCAAACAGAGAATCAACATTGGAGAAGTTTTCTGTTCCGATTCTAACGGCTGGTGATCCTGAAAAAATACCGTCCATTCGAATGTTGAATAGATATAACCTACATCCTTTAGCGTCATCATCAACTCCTCGAACGTTAGCGTATCCGATAAAGTCA
>Ga0181377_1000920_pt1 | contig 10175 bp, 12 predicted proteins | sample LowvirmetaG_9_FD_130160 | JGI IMG/M metagenome (GOLD analysis project Ga0181377, IMG submission 130160) | Marine viral communities from the Subarctic Pacific Ocean - Lowphox_13 viral metaG | ecosystem: Environmental > Aquatic > Marine > Oceanic | place: Subarctic Pacific Ocean | collected...
CCAAATGTACTTAACAAGTAAGTATCACCTAATAGTGTAGCCATTTTTAATTTGTTTGCTTCGGCGTTATTGGAACCTTCGTAACCTTCTGCTTCGCCATTCCAACTCATTGTAACGTGTAGTCCAGTTGAACCGTTTGTACTAGCATCACCTTTAATATGATTAAAGAATTTATTCATGTCTTCAAGCATCTCTCTAGGTGTGCGATACACCGGTGAAATAATTTCTGCCCCAGTACCTGAGCCAGATTCGATACTACTGTCTGTTTCTACTGCCCATTCATCTGTGTTGCCGGATGTTTCACCGTATTCACCTGTTTGGGGGAACCCAGAAAATTCTGTGTCCTTGGTATACTCGTATACACTATCTGCAACTTGCTCAAGATCGCCACTGCCTAGTTCGGAGTAATCAATGCCATAGTCATCACAGAATGAACTCATGCTGTAAAATTCATTGCTGATCCATTCGTCTATTGATGTTTCATTGTAGGCCTCGTCAAACGCTTCTTGATAAACCTCGCCGTCATCGTCCAGGTATTCACGGACAAAGTCTAAGTATTGATCTTCGTATTCTTCGTCAATGTATTCTCTTATCCAGTTTATTTTTTCCCAACCATCTTCTTCACGGTTTTCATATTCTTTGGGATCTTCATCTTTAAAATTATCTCTGTATTCTTCTACAGCATCTATTGTAGGTGCGTCTGAGCCATCGTCCATAAAACGTGTGTATGATTCATCGTTATCTCTTTCTTCTTCAAGATACCTAGCCATTACATCATCGTAGTAATCCGGTACTAAGTTTTCTCTTACATATTCATTGAAGCCTTCGTCAATGTAATCACTGTCACGGTTACTGATATATAATTCGTCTTGTACTTCGCCCCAAGACATATCGTCTATGTCTTGTCCACTGCCACCACCTGAAACTGAATCCCATACTGTTTCGGCTTCGAAGCCACATCTGATTGGCAAGTCTAGTGCGTTTTTGGCTATTTCTTTGGTATTGAAATTAATTTCAAATAGATTTTCGTCTACTTCTTGTAATAGTCTTGATTTTTTTCTGATGTTTTTGCCAGGCTTTTTACCTGTTAATTTTTTTAATATCTTTTTAGCAAGACTACTTTCGTCTACACCTTCTTTATTTGCTTGTTTTAGTAATGCTCCGAGTCTGTTAGCAAACTTTGGATCGCTCATTGCGCCAGTGACATCACCTATAATAGGTGCTAGTTGTTTTAATTCTGTTTTGTTAGGCATCTTGCCTTGTGCTACTTTGCCTGCTCCTGAGGCAAATTGACTACCTTGAATTTTTTTACCTGACATGGCTCCAACCTTGCGTGAGCCTTGAGATAATTGTTTTTCAACATCGTTATCCTGTGCTTTAGGGTCAGGTATCTCCTCACCTGGTACGTCTATTTCAGGTTCGTCAACATCACTTTTAGCATTAGCATCTTTGCCTTGTATGCCCATGTTGTATTCGTATAGGTCATTTATTTTCATCGTCTTCTGTTTAACCTTGCTACTCTTTTACTAACTGGATTACGCCTTTTAGTTCTTGCGGCTTTTCTAGCCATCCTTCTGCCCATTTTTGCTTTAGTACGTTTTAGTACCATACGTTTTTTCATGTCGATTGCTTTAGAGCATTGGCTGGCGTTTCCTACTAATCTGCCTTTTCTTGGCCCACTAGTACATCTCACCTTACGAACGATTTTATTTCCTCGCTTGGCCCATACCATCTTGGCCTCCATTACTTCTTCTACTTCGACTATTCTCATGTTAAAATAACTTAAATATTAATGCTATGATTAGACTAGACATTGTAGCAAATACACCTGCCATAATTCCTACTAACCAATTTTCAATTTTAGCAAAATGATCTTTTACTTCTATTTTGAATTCTTTTATTTCAGATGTTACCTGTTCGATCCTTAGCATGTCAGCAATAACTTGCGTCTTTAGTTCTGGATCATTAGCATATAGTTTCTCTGCTGGTTTCTTGTCTAAATCTTTGTCTGCCATTATAATACGTCCTGTTTAGAAAATTCAGTATTTACTGAACTTTTAGTATATATGGTACCGCCATTTAATACGATACCTTCCAACTCGTCCTTCAGTGTGTCTAATGTATGTGCGCCTTGTCTTTCAAACGCAAATTTAAATACCCATCCCGCTCCTGCTAAAGTAGGTGCGCCGTAGTCATCTAATCCTGCTGATACTCCGTCTACTGTGATCGGTGTGTTCATAAGCATTGGTTGTGCCCTCAAACTTATAACCTGTACCAAACTTTCAAAATCTTTTTGTGTATTATCTGTAAAGTTGTCTGTGGCAGTTATGTCTAATGTGGTAAAAAGTGTAAAAAATTCTACATCACCTGTGAGTGTTTCACTTGATGTAACTAATCCACCTGCTTTTGTTTGTGCCATAATATCTCCGTGTGTCTCTCTATAAGCATATTTATCATTTTGTGGTGATATTATGTTTTATTTCCAACGGCCAAAAAAAAGCACTCCGAAGAGTGCTTTTATATGTTTCTAATTTATACTATAATTTATAGTGTAAATGTGGCTGAAACGGCTGTGATGTTAGCAAATGCTAATACTTCTGCCGCAGTTTGAGTTGTTTGAACTGCTAACATTGTTGCTGATACATCAACACCTGCGATAGATCCGCCTGCTGTACACTGAGCAATCGCTAAGTCTATGTCATCATATGTTACAATATGAGTCTGTGCTCCTAAACCATTACCTTCGCCTGCCGCGGCCGCTGTTGTTTCTAATTTTACTAATGCCATTGTAAATCTCCTAATTATTCTGCGTTACAAAGTGTTTATGTTTTTAACTATCTTTGTAACTTGGTTACTTTTATTTATCAAAAATTCATAAAAAAAGGGAGCCTTGACTCCCATATTTTATCCCAAATTTGGTATTAGATGCGTTGATTGAGGAAATCTTTTACTTGATCAACTTTATCGTTGTAGTATTTGCTTACAACATAACCAGGATCTGCTCTTAGTCTATCAAGACCTTTGCCTATAGCACCTTGTGGCTTGCCCTTACCATTTGGGTCGTCTTTGTAATATTTGGCATGTCTAAGAGTTCTGCCGTCAGCACTTTTTCTGTAGCCTCTGTTTTTGTCTACCTTGCCTTGAATTCCGGCGCCTCGATCAGCATCTCTTTGAGCCTTTGCGTCTTTTCTATCTTGTCTTTCCTTTTTTGATCTTTCTCTGGCGGTCAGATTGTCCAATTCACGTTTTTCTTCTCTGTCGCGTTGTTGTTGAGCCTTCTCTGCTTTGTCGAATCTTGCATCAATGTCGTCTTGGCGTCTTTTGTCAGCCTTAATACCTTTCAAACTGATTTGGTCTACAGCATCTGTACCACTGAAGTTTTGGTTTGCTGTTTTATTAAAGGTAGTATTATCTACATCCATTCCTGCTCGTTTCATTGCTTGAGCAGTCCTGGCGCCATCTGCCCTATCGCCTTCTTGTAATCCATATGTTTTACAAGGGTCTTGATTGCAACCGCAGTTTTTCTTGCCTTTGTATAGTTTTTCTGTGACTTCGAATATCTTCATAATACTATTTATAATTTTTTCTTACTTGCCCAGTAGGCACCAATGCCTGCCAAGCCTGCTGATGCTTTTTGTCCTACCCTGCCTCTTGTGATTTTAGGGCCTAATTCGTGTGCCGCATAGGCTGTTGCGCCTGCTACTGCTAAACGTTTAAGTGTACTTTGGTTAGTTGCTTTATCTAATTCTTTGTTAGACGCATTTGGTAAAACATACTTTCTTTCTCTTGCTAAATCGTTCAACGGCTTGTACAATTCGCTTCTAACTGCTTTTGCTCTCATTGTATGTAACAAACGAGTAACTGCTAATTGCTTTTGTCTGTACTTTAGTCGTTTCCAATCACTAATTAATCTTCTAACGGCTAATAGTGAAGTGTTAGTTATGCCTAATTGATACTGTAATCTCAAAAGATATGTTACATTAGGCTTTTTGCCTTTACTGATATGCTGTAAGTATTGCCATAACCTTCTTTCGTCAAACTTGATTGTTTTCTTTTTTGCGCCTTTAGGTAAATCATTATACTTTTTATTAACAAAGTAAGCCATTTGATATAAGTCTGTAGATGTTACTCTGTTAGCGATAAACTTACCATACGTTGTGCTTTTGTTAGCATATTTTTTACCAAACTTGACTGTAGTTGCGTCTTGTACAAACATAGTGTTTATCAATACAAATACAAAAAGTAATTCTGTTATGTCATCTTGATTGTATGCTTTAAAGCCATTTGTTGCTCGATACAGTCTGCTTTCGTTTAATTCTGGTAATAGTTGTAAATCCATTATGCTCCTGGTCTCCCTGACCCAAAGTTTTTAACACTGAAGTCTAATCTATCTACTAGTTTGATTGCGTTGCCTATATGATCAACAGCAACAAACCCTTCTTCGCCTGTTACATCGTAATCACCTTCAGCATTTTGTACAAATGTATCCATTTGTCTAATGTTTGCTAGTTTTTTCACAATCATTTCTTTTGCTCTTATAAGATCTAAGTATACTACATACGCACTTACTATCTCTTGCGTGTTATCCTCTAGAAATTTAATTCCGTCAAGCATTAATTTTGTTTTAGCAACTTTGGTCTTATCTGTTTTTACTGACTCTATTGCTTTTTTCATAACAGTTTTATAATCAGTTATGAATGCTGTAGCAAATGATGTAGGGTCTTTTTCAAACTGGCCCTGATCTCTAATAATTTTATTAACACTGGTCTTTATTCTTTCTCTTAAGTTTTGTCCAAACTCGTTATTCTTTAAAAACTCTAAGTTGCCCATTTTTGATAAATTTCTATTGGCATCTTCTATTGCTGATTTAAGCATTGCTGATTCGTCAGCAGTCATTGTTACTTGTCCGGAGTAGTCTTTGATGATAGCATCTCTATACCATACACCAGCATTGCCTCCGTCACCTAAAGCACTTGCGTCATAACCAAATTTGGCATTCATATCTGCTAATGTTGGGCCACCTACATATTCTGTGTGAAATACTATGCCCATGTTTGATGATAAAATTTCTTTTGCTAAGTCGCTGTTCTTGGGTACAGCATATATTATAGTGTTTGGTTTAAACACAATGTACTCTTCACCTTTTATGTTTGCTGTTTGTATGTCTCCTTTTGAGAATAACATGTCACCTTGTACAACACCTGTGAAGTTTAACTTTTGTAAATTAGTAAATGCTGTTGCTAGTTTTTTTCTAAGTCCTTCAGCACTTTTAGTTTCGCCTTTTACAACTTTGTCTGGATGATTTGCTTTTATATCTGCTAAACTTTTATTAAGTTTAGGGTTTCTGTTAAACACACCTTTTGTACCAACAAAAAATTTACCATCTGCTGGATCAATCCCAGCAAATATAGCCGGTGCGCCGTCCCATTTGGTTGTAAGATTAAAACTTGTCTTGGCACTACCTTTAAGCATTTCGTAAAATCCAACAAGATGATTTATTGCGGCTTTACCGCCTGGCAATCCATCGTTGAATATTAAATCTTCTAAGTGTTCTAGATGCGTATTCTTTGCTTCATCAAGTCTGTGATGAAATGTACATTCGGCAATATATCTTTTTGTTAAATCTACTGCTCTCATGATACCGGCGTCAAATCTTTTAAAGGCTTTTGGAATGGTAATCCTTGGCCTGTTGTTTTAAATAAGGCATAACCTTGTTTTACTGGTATAATTTTACCGCTATAATCTTTAAAGTTGTCACCAGCAATGCCTAGTATTGTGCCGTAAACTGTTTGTCCTTTCTTAATACCTTTATTATCTTTTGTTGCTGTCCACGATACTTTATCGCCAATTTTTAAAGTTGGATTTCCCTTACCTAGATTGCCATATTTTTGAAAGTCTGACGGAACTGCAGTTTTTCCCCTGCCCATTATTTTATTACCTAAATAGTTTATGCCTCTATCTAGTTTCGCTCCGGCTCTAGTTAATCCTACACTTAATTTATCTTGTGCGGCGCCCTTTCGTTGTAATGCTAAGTATCCGTCCCTGTCAATCGCATTGGGATCAAAAAAGTCTGCGGCCTTATCTTTTGCTTTCTGTACAACTGACCGGTTATCTTGACTGGATACTTTTAGTGCTTTCAATATTTGCTGTGAAATTGGCTTGTCGTTCAGTCTTGATATACTTCCGGAACCATCGGCATAGTAAAATGCTGTTATAGATTTCGATTCTATACCTTGTAATATTTCTTTAGCAGTATTATGTGTGCCTAGAACAAATAAACTGCCTTTTAAACTTCTACCGTTGTATTCTAATTCTTGAGCGTCTGTGTTTGCTAATGGTACAGCCGTAACTGGTATGACTCCGTTGGCATAATCTTTTTGGGTCAGTTGTGTTTTGTACTGACCTTTTAAATATACTGGTGCGCCAGTTTCATTAAGGGGTTTGGTAACTTCAAATATCTTCATTTTTTGACTCTTTGACTATTTGAACGCCTTTGGCAAAACGTTCTGGCTTTCTGCCTTTAATAGAATTTACTAATCTACGTTGTAAATCCAGTGCTTGGGAGTCATCAAAATTTTCTTCAATAAGTTGAATAAGGTTAATAGCACTCTTAATGATGTGATTACCACGAGTTGCTACAACATCTAGTTTGTTTCTTTCGGATACTACCGAATTAAGTTCTTCTAGTATTGATTTTGTTGTTTTTGACATATTCCCTTTCCTGCTTTAAGCATATTTATCAAATAATCACTTTTTCTTGAGTAAGTCTCTGAGAGCCAAACCTTGTAGTTTTGTATTATCAATACTTTCTGTTTCTGTTTCTGTTTCTTCTGTTCTAATTGATGCCGATCTTTGTAATCCAGCAACCAATGTTTGTGTCTGCATAGTATCGTACGTTTCATCATCGTCATCGAGATCTTCTATACGCAATGTTTCAGGGTTAAATTTCAAGTCAACCTTGCTACCTACTCCGCTACTAGAACGTGTTTTCATAAATTGTATTTGATATCTGCCACGCTCTCTCATAGCATTACTTGTAAATATACCAATAACATTATCTGCTGTTTGTATTTTACTGATGCCTCCAGCAATATGACTATGATCAAATTCTATTTCTTCTACAGCACCTCTGTTTAACTGCGATGCTGTTACCAATAATATATTAAGTTCTACTGCTAAATTACGCAACTCTTCTGAAACATATTTGTCTTTAATAAACAAGTCGCTAGGCGATACTTTCCCGCTGATTGGCATCATAAGATCTAAGTAGTCAACAAGTAAACAATCTACTTTAACACCGCTTTGTATTTCATATTCTCTTATAAATGACCTAATATCGTTAGCATTAACACCATTACTCATCTGTTTTATGCGGAATTTACCAGCACCTTTACCTTTCATTACTACTTTTAAATGGACGTCGTCCATGTTTTTCATAACATCTCTAGTAGCATACTCACTAACCATAGCATCGATACGCATACTTGACAGTTGTTCACTTAACTCTAAACTTAAATATACAGTATTAAGTCCTGCTTGACTCCAATTGACACCCAAGTTCTGTAAGAACAAACTTTTACCAGCACCTGATCCTCCAGCAAATACTGTTAGTTCGCCTCTGTTTAGACCGCCAAACAGTTTTTGATCAAACTTTTTCCAGCCTGTACTTATACCGCCTGCTTGTTCTTTAATCCATTGTAATCTTTCTTTAGGATTTTCATAGTAATCTAAACCAAAATCGCTAACTAGACCAACACCACTTGCTTCTTTAATAAGTGCTTCTACACTACCATAGTCGTGCTGTTCTAATAAATCTGTGCTGTCCAGTATGGCTTTTTCTAATGCCTTGTGTCTACAGAAAGTTTCAAACTCGTCCATAAACCAATTCATATGACTTTCGTGAACGTCTTCTACTGGTTGTAGTTTAATGCCATTTACTGCTTCTAATTGCTCTAATGTAGGAATACTAGCATATTTGCCAGCATGATCTTTTAAAAACTCTACTGCTTCTCTGTATTTTCTATTGAACATGTAAGGCTGTACAATACTGTTTACTCTTACAAATACGTCAGGATCTGTAACTAAGAATCTTAAAAACAATTCTTGTATATCTTCGCCGTAGTCTTTAATTTCACTCATAGCATTTTGCTCTGTACTTTAATTTTAATCTCATTTGATACTGTATGTTTAATTATACTAGATAATGTCAAAAGTCTGCCATACTTGGTAACCGCATCGCCTACATCTTTACAATCTGTGTGCCATGGCGGGAAACTTACTTCCCACCCTAGATCAGCGGCCTGCCTTATCAACTCTTTGCCTGGAGCATCTCTGTCCGGACAAAGTATTACACGTTTATTTAACGAATTTATCTGTTGTATCTGTCGTTCGTTCATACTATTACCTAATACACTTATGCCGTCTATCAGTATAGCATCAATTACACCTTCTGTAACAACAACAATATCTCTGTCTGAGTAAATGTATTTGTCAATGTTAAACACATACCCACTTTGACTGTTGTTAACATACTTTGGCGTTTCTTTGGTTGGCGGATTAATATGTCTACCTACATATCCGACCATTTCTTGGTTATAGTAAAACGGTATAATTAACCTATTTTTCATCATCAAGTCGTCGCACACAAAGAAGTCATAATGTGTTTTTAATAAACCTCTACTATATGCGTACTCTAGTATATCACTATGTGTTTTATTATAAGGCAACTTAGGAATGTCATTTAAACTAATTGCGTTAGGTAGTTCAACAGGCTTAAACTTTTCATAACTTACTACAATATCGTCAACTTCGTTGTCGAACTCTTCTATTTTCATAAGTTCTAGTACAAGTTTCTTTACACTCTCGTTAGTTGCGCCTAACTTTACAACTAAGTCTTTGTATTTTTTACCAATCTTTTTACTAGGACTCCAACCAGTTGAAAAGCCACAGTTAAAACAATTAAATGCTATTTTAGGACCAGTAGCAATTACGCCTGCTCTGTTCCTTCTATCATTACACATAGGGCAACTAAAAGTTACCCAACCAGCAGGTGTCTTCTTGTGCTTATGCGGTATATGAGATGTTAGTAACTCGTGTACCTGTTGTATTGCTTCAGAGTGCTCCATTGCTGTTATTATACTGTATTAGATGTACTTTGTCAAGTCAAATTTGATATGTTTTAGATCTTCTTGATATTTATTGAGTATTTTTTCTACTATCTGTTTATTATTAAATATTTCATCATCATTGCGATTGTCATCTGCCAAGTGATAAAAATTATCATATTCTGGTAAGTCTATATCAAGTGTTTCTTTAAAGAACGTTGTTAAATTAGCAATATCTATATGCTGTACGTGACTATTTAAGTCGCCATATCTGGTGTACCAACTAGGTTCTATTTCAAAACACTCACTATTAACATATTCTTCAAACGTAAACACCGTGATGTCTTTTTGTTTTGTTTCTGATAACCACCTATGTAGACTTCTTTCTCTTTCAAAAGGATTTCTAACAAACATAAATATTTTTACGTCAGTGGTATGTAGATTGAATTCGTGATTTGGTGCTTGGGTATCTAGTAATCCACGATCATATAGTTCCGAGGCTATCCATCTAGTACCGCACCTAGGCGGAAATACAAAAGCATGTTTGCCATCGTTTAAAATGTGCATACATGTATTTAATTTCTTAAGAGAATTTTATCGAATGATCCTGAATTTGTTGCACTTGGCGAATACTTAAATCTCAAATAATTAAAATTACCTGTAAAGTTATAGTATGTTGGTCCTGAACTATTTGCTAAAGGTATTCGATCCAATGTATTTACTATAGATATAGGTGCCCAATTAGTGTCATCACTTGACGGTGCTTCTAAACCTAAACTGCCTTCTACAAATACATTACCAGTAAACCCAGTTGTGTAAATACCAATTGTGTGATTGGCATTATTAAAATTATATGTTTTATTACCAACAAAAGAACCACTTGTAAATACATTAGCGGCATCGCCAAAGTTTATATTTTTAGTCTGATTCCACACATTAGCAATCTGTGTTGCTACTGGTGTAGGGTTAGCATCCTCTTTTACTAATAGAGTACATATTACGCCGCCATTGTAATCTGAAAACACTGGTGTCGACGTGCCATCTTCTTCTAGGAACTTAAATGATATTTTA
>Ga0181377_1000922_pt1 | contig 10153 bp, 7 predicted proteins | sample LowvirmetaG_9_FD_130160 | JGI IMG/M metagenome (GOLD analysis project Ga0181377, IMG submission 130160) | Marine viral communities from the Subarctic Pacific Ocean - Lowphox_13 viral metaG | ecosystem: Environmental > Aquatic > Marine > Oceanic | place: Subarctic Pacific Ocean | collected 2015-12-10
CTCGCGATCAGGCGTGTCTTCCGTCCGAAACTGGTCGACCTTTTTGCGCAGGTTCTCAATACCCTTGGCTGTTGCAAACACCGTCGCACGCTCTTGGGCGCCACCTGGAATAGGAAAATCTTCAATGCGAAGAAGCATCAGGCCACTGGCGTCTAAGCTATCCTTTTTCAGGCGCTCGTCGATACGAGAGCTGACTTCGAGATAGACGCCCGGAAGCTCAGCGGCGGGAATATCCGGCAACGCATCGATGGCCTGAAGCAGCGCTTGGGCGTGCGCAGCGCGATTGGGGACATCACTTGGCCTTTTGGACCCGCCCCCGCCCTTTGCCTGGAATGGGCGGGGCTGTCCGAGATTGCGAAGGTGAAAGTGCCGAAGATCTCTTGCCATTGTTATCGGTCCCTAATTCCTGGAGCGACCGTCGGCGTTCAAGGGCGTCAAGCAAATCCTGTGTCGCAATCTTGTCAGTATCATTCAAAACCGCACGTCTCGCGGCATCTTCCGCCGCCGCCACAATATCGGCCGTTGAGAGGCCTATGGCGGCATCCGTCACCCGCTTCCATCCTATTCGATTGAACGAGAAACCGATCAGGCGGCGTTCGAGTGCCTGCCGGATGGCAGGACCGTCGGGCATCACATAGGGCAACACAAGATCGAAACGGCGCAGCACAGCGCGGTCAAGAATTCCCGGCAGATTTGTAGTGGCGACGACGATCGAAGGCCCTGTGTCTTCATCTAGGAACTGCAAGAATGAGTTCAGAACCCGCCGGGCTTCGCCGACATCGTTCTCACCGCCCCTGGCCGCAGCCAAAGCGTCAATTTCATCGAATAGGTAGATACCGCGTGTCGTCTTGATGGCATCAAAGACCATCTTCAATTTCTGCGCCGTTTCGCCCATGAACTTGGTTATTAGACCGTGGAGCATGACCGAAAACAAGGGGTACTGCAGCTCCCCGGCCAGTGCTGACGCACTCAGTGTCTTGCCGGTGCCAGGAGGGCCGGAGAGGAGAACGCGCCTCCGTGGCTTCAGGCCTTTCGCCTCGAGCTTTTCGCGCATACGCGTCTCGAAGACGAGATGCGACAGTTCACTCCCAATCCTATCCGGTAAGATTACATCGACGAGTCGCTCCGTCGGATAAGACGCGGCAAGAAACTCTGCAAGATCGCCGCGAGGCGTTGCGATAGGGGTGACTGCAAGGGTTCGCTTTGCTGGCGGCTTTTGCCCCGCTTCAGCCCACTGCCGCAACTGTTCAGCCAGCCGGGTGTGTCCCTTCTGCTCTTCGGCCGCCGAGAGTTGCATCGCCAGATCGTAAAAACGATCAGCGTCCCCTTCTGCGTGGCTCTTGACGAGACCGATGAGTTGTTGGGCGGAAGCCAAAGTCGAACTGCTCTTTCTGAATGATCATTTTCAGCGTTGATAGGGTCTTTTCTACATCCGAACCCTTTAACAGACCAGACAATTTGCACGGTTTGCATGCGGAGTGTGTCGGTTTTGTGCACTCGACCATCGACCTGAGTCTCAGCCTTGCGGCCTCCCCAGCTCGGCTTCGCGTGTCGCAGGGGAGAACGGCCCTTCGGTCCGTCGCGCATTCGGCCATGCGGCCTCACCGCGGCGTCGCACCCAGGCCCCCGGTTTGCCCGCCTCGCGAGCACGTCCCTTCCTGGCCGCTCCGCCGGATTGCGCTCTGGTCTGTTTTGGCCCGAGGCCAAAACGATCCCGCCGTTGCATCCGTCTCCCGCGTCCGGTCGGGCCGTTTGCCTGCTCGTGTCGGGCAAACCTACTGTCAAAACACACACACATGAGCGTGGAAGCATATCCTCCGGATGGCCCCCAAATCAGCCCGCGTCAAGGATCGCAAAACTTTTCGGCGAGGACGGGGCCTGTGGCTTGGGGCGGTCCCGTGCGTGAGGGCGCGCGCGTGCCGGGTGTTGCGCGCGGAAAACTTTTGCGCCCGGCAAGCCGGCGGCTGCGCCGTCCCTGACCCGGGCAGATTCGGAAACCAGGCATTCGGCCATGCCCCCACACTCACGTGGTGGCCTTGGAACCGAACACTGGAGACCAGACATGGCCTACGACACCGCAAACACCTACGAGACGATCGAACTTTTCGGACTGACCGAGAGGGACGCGCAGCTGCCGATCCCGGAGGATCACGTCCTGACCGACCACATCATCCGCGAGAGCTTCGAGGCTTTTGTCGGTCAGCTGCGCGGGACCGGGCTTGAAGCAGAGATCGAACCGCTGGCCCATGGGCTCGCCACGATCCTGCAGCGCCGCAAGGTGGCGCTTGGCAAGGAGGTCGACCGCACCGCCGACAAGATCGGCGCGCTGGCAAAATCCCACGACGGATCGGAGATCGCCGAGACCGCGCTCGAAGAGGCGCAGGCGCGCTTTGTGCAGCTGCGCGAGATCGTCGGCGCCATCGAGGTAATGAGCGAGGCCGCAGCGGAATGCTACGAGATCGAAACGGGCCACGCCTTCATCCCGGCAGCCGGGTCGCGGGCGAGCGTCCGGGCGCAAGAGACCGGGGCGGTCTTCGAGGCCCGGCAGCTCCTCGAGCAGCATGATCGTGAAACCGCCGAGAAGTCGAAAGTCGAGGGGGTTCCGCTGATCGTCTCGGGCGCGACCGACTGGAGCGATATCGACGTGATCTTCAACACGCTCGACAAGGTTCGGGAGCGCATTAAGCAGAACCGCAACCAGGATATCTTCCTCTGCCACAAGGGTGGCAAGCACGGTGCGGAGATGATTGCGGCCCGGTGGGCCCGAGCACGCGGGGTCGCGCAAGCGCGCTTCGATCCGCGCTGGTCCGCGCACGGGCGGGCGGCACCGTTCAAGTGCAACGACGAGATGCTGGACGACAAGTTCGCGGCGACGGGGGTTGTTCTCTTCGGTGGCAACGGGGTCGCGCTGAACCTCGGGCAGAAAGCGGAAGCGAAAGGCCTGACGGTCATGCGGGTTGCGGACCCGGCGAAGAATACTGCGCAAGATTGAAGAGAGGGGGTCGCGCTTGGCGCGGCCCTTTCGTCATGTCTCATGGCGCGTGCGATCGGTCATGCGCGATCGGCAGTCTGCGGCGTCCAGCACCGTTATCCCTCTACCCAGTCCGTCAGAGTGCTGCCCATCCGCATCGGTACAGGATGGGGATGGTGAGCCCATCACGCACATCGTCAGCAGCGCAAGACGCGAAGGGTCGAGACGTCGCACATGAGGCTGAAGACCTGCACGTCCCTCGGGGCGTGTTTCGGAACATCGCATCCACGCGGGCGGGCTCCGTCAGCACCCCGGCCAGGCTCGGTGGGACGCGGACGCGGATGGTGGCGGCTGCGTGATAGCAAGGGTCATCCGGGTCTCTCCTTTTTGCTCATAGATGTGGATCGCACGGGGTCGGCCCAATCGTGCCCTCAGCTCACGCTTCGGCAAGCACAAATACGGCTTCCACGGCTAGCCGCGGACCCTCCGCATTTGCGCTTGCGACCGGCCCTCTTGCCCCCGTGCCGGGTGATCCCCATCGCAACAAGGAGAGACCCAAATGACCAACCACTACGTCGCCACCGTCCCCGTCAAGTTCACCGATACCGATGGCCAGGAGCGCACCCGTTTTCAGCGCGTGGGCGCTATGTTCCGCAACACCCGCAACGGGGACGGCTCGGAGTTCTTCAGCCTCAAGCTCGACTTCCCGATCGCGGTCTCGGAGCTGGTGATGTTCCCACCGAGCGCGAAAGATCCCCAGGACTAAATCCTCTGACGAGGATGGGCCGCCCCAGGACGATCTTGGAGCGGCCCGATCCCTGTTCCAGGGATGCCGGGTCCGGCGCGGGTGATCGCCGGCAGCGACCTCTTCTTGGTGCCGGTCGCTGCGCGTTCAACGGACGCACTCCCCCCGGAATGATCAGGTCGCGACAGACCGGCCAGTCAGCCTCAAGGGGGCCATCCACAAAAACCTATCGGCCAGGGCCTCCCGGTTTTTGCGGCAGAGATTTGGGGACCCAAATCTGGCCCTCCTTGACCCTGCCTGTCCGCCCTGTCGGTGGGGTTTGCGCCCGCCCGCGTTTCCGTCCGAACACTTGGCGTTCGGCCAGACCCTCGGGCGGGGCTGGTGGACGGGACCCCTAGGACAGGGGGTTCGCCCGGTGGTGAGGGCGGCAGAGCCGCGTCCCTGCGGGCCGCGGCGTGAAGCGGACACCAAGGCTGCCTGAGCCTGAATGCGACGTAAGTATATAATTGACAGCTAGTTATATTATCGTAAGGTAGGGGCAGCCTTGGTGGAAGGTGGCAGGAAATAGGGGGTCTTTCTTCGCATGTCTCGCTCGAAACGTCTCACGGATGCGCAACGTATGGAGATCGTGCGCGAAGCCGCGGACGGAGTCTCGACGTCCGTGCTTGCGAAGCGGTTCGGGGTGACACCGCGGGCGGTGCAATACACCTTGAAGAGTGACGATCAGCGCCAGCGCGATACGGCCGTGCCGGTCTTGGCGGTGAGTGTGAAAGTGACCCCTGACGAGATGGCGGCATTCGATGCGGTGCTGGCGTCGGCGGGGATCGAGACCCGCTCGGAAGGGCTGCGCCGCTTGATGCAAGCGGCAGGTGGCACCTTTGTGGCGGACACATCGTTGGCGGCAGAGATGGCGCGCTATCGCGCCTCATTAAATGATGTTGGAAACGGTGTCGCCCAGATTGCCAAGCAGATGCAGAAGGCCAACAGGGAGGGACAGGGAACTGGTGCTGAGTTCTCAGAATTGCGGCTTGCACAGATGCGCGGGTTGGCGCGATTCATCCTCGATAGTGCAGATGAGATTGACCTGCTTGTGCGCCGCCGGCGTGACGCGATGCAGCTGAAAGCAACGGCTGCCTTGAAGGAGTTCGCCCATGCGGCTGAATGATGCGGTTGGTGCCGTCACCGGAGAGATATTTGAGGATGGGTGGAGCCGGATCCGTGGCTCGATGCAGGGTCTGTATGCCTCCAAGCAAAAGCAGATGGTGCGCGCCGCTGCGGGACATCGGGCCGCTGTGTTCAAAGCGATCCGGGGCGGGGGCACGCATAATAAATCCCAGCTGTCCAACCAGCTCGAATACCTCACGACAAAGTCCACCCATATCGTCGACAGCAGCGGGTTCCTGGATGGCAAATCCAAGCTTGAGCGCGGCGAGATCAAAGACCTGACCGAGCGCTTTGCCAAGCGGTGGGACGCGGGGTTCAAACCCAAACTTGGGCAAACCACACATCTGCTGATGTCCTTCCCGATTGGAACGCGCGGAGAGGACGTGCGCGACATCGCGACTGACGTGGCCGAGCGGTTCTTCCAGAAAGATGAAGGCCACTTTGATTATATCATTGCTGTACATGAGGACCGCGAGCATCCGCATGCGCATCTCGTATTGAATCGCCGCTCTCAAGAGGGCGAGTTTTTCTATTTGGCGCGCAATCATCGGTTCAACTATGACGACTTCCGGTTGGCGATGGTCGAAGAGGCCGAGACCTACGGCGTGCGGTTGGAGGCAACGCGGCGGATAGATCGCGGCGAGGTGCATTACCCGGCCAAGACCCGCGAGGTCTATGCCGCCAAAGAAGAGGGCAGGACGCCAGTGGAGCGCGAACGGGTGGGTAAAGACCTGACCCGCACGCTTGCCGAGATCGCAAACACCAAAATCATATTCCACTCGCTGGCTGCCGAGGCGTCCTCCGAGAACCGCGAAGACATTGCTGAGGTTCTGTTCCGTGCGGGCGAGGTTCTGGCGAAGGGTGGTCACGTTGAAACCGCAGGAGGCATTTACATGGCCGAAGACGAAACGTTCGAGGATCTGCGCAGCCGCTACGCGGAGAAGGTCGCAAACATCACAGATTTGATCGCGGCAAAGCCGGATGCAGAGCGACCCGCGCTGGAGAAGTCTCTCAACGCAATTCAAGCGCGGGTGCAGCATATGCAGCCCCTTGGGCTACGGTCCAATTCCCTCTCGGAGGTCCCATCAGAAGGCGGGGTTTATTCTGAAGCCAATATTCAGCAAAGCCAGTTGGAGCGTCTGTCTGAGCCACGGGTGCGCGCCCGCGTCGATGCAGCACTGCGCGGCACGGGGATCAGCACATCCGAGGATGTGGCCCGGATGGAGACGGGGGCGCAAAACGCGGCTCTGGAACATCAATGGATTGCGGATGATTTGTCCAAGGTGGCCGAGGCGAAGGATTTGAACCTTGAGCGCCGCGCGGATTTGGAACAGGCGCGGGATATCCTCAATGATGTACATGTGCAGCTGGGGACCATGCTGGAACGGGAAGGTGTGCTGCGCCGTGACGGGGTCATTGAAGACGCCCGCGAGGTGCAGGCGCATGTCACGCAAGCTCAGATCGAAACCGCTGCCAATGCCGTTCGCGTCGAGACTCAGATTGAAGCTCAGAGTGAGGACCTTGATGAGGCCGTGATCGAAAGCCTTGCCGTAGAGCGTTTGGAGGACGAACAGCGGGACTATCTGCGCGACCATCCAGATCTGATTGCGCGCCCGACCGATGTGATCCGCACGGATGAGGAGGGCAGGGCGGTGATCGTAGATCAGGCCGCAGCAGACTGGGTTATCAATGAGGTCGAAGCGGCGCGTTTGGGGGCGCACGGCAGCACGCCAATCTCCGTTTCCGTCGCGCGCGATCTACAGACGCGATATCCTGATATGCCCGAGCAGCTGGCGGAGGGTCTCGGCGACACTTACGCGCGTGTCTATGAAGCGCGCGGCGCTGAACGGGAGGAAAACCTGACGGAGCGCGAGACAGTCCAGAATGAGACGCCCGAACTGTCCCGTGTTCTCGCCCATGAACGGGCAGGGGAGTTGTCTTCGCCCTTTGAGACCAACCAAGAACGTGAGGCCTTCCGCAGCGATGTGGCGCGGGTTTTGGACGCGGCGCAGCTCGATCGCCTGAAGGAGGGTGACAGTGACGCTTTGGAAAATGTGATCGAAGATCGCCTTGATCGGCTCTATGTCGCAAAGGTCTATCTACAATCGGATGCGGCAACGGCAAACTCGGAGGCGTTGCGACAGGTTGTCGATGAGTTGGCAGACGTAGAAGTCGAGAGACACCGCGCGGCGGACGTGGACGGCGAGATTGAGCGGGGCCAGGTCCATTGAGTGGATCCATGGGAAAGGCTTGGATTGCCATAGGGGTGGTTCTGGTCACCTTGGTGGCAGGGGCGATGGGCTACACCATTGCCTCGGCTGTGCTGACCTTTAAGGCGCTTGGGTTCAGCGCCGATATCGATTTTGGATATATCGCGCAAAATTACCTCTGGATCAGAGATAGACGGCCTGATGATTTCCAACTGATCAACCTGATCATTGGCGGTGCCGCCGTCGCGGGGCTGATGATGAGCCTTGCCCTTTCCGGCTCGGCCCTCACGCGCTTCGGGCAGACCCATTGGCAAAAGCGCGGTGAGATGAAAACCAACGGGTTCTTTGGCAAGCCAGGGACCGGGTTTACTCTGGGCAAATTGGGCAGCCCAAAGTCGCGGGCCCGCTACATCACATCTAAGGTCTTTCCCCATGCCCTGATCGTGGCACCAACGGGGCGCGGTAAAACCAGCGGCTTTGTGATCCCGAACCTGCTCACATGGCAGGGGTCTGCCGTTACGTTGGATGTGAAGGGCGAGTGTTTTGAAGCCACGGCGCGTCACCGTGCCGCCCAGGGCGACAAGGTCTACCGCTTTGCGCCCACGGACTGGGAAGACAAGCGCACCCATCGCTACAATCCGCTGCTGCGCATCTATGAATTGGAAGACCCCGCGCGCCAGCAGATGGAATTGCAGCTGCTGGCGACCTTGTTTCTGCAAAGTGACAATGATCGCGTGCAAGGGCTTTTGAAGGGCGGCATTGATTTGTTTGTGGCCGCGGGCTTGCTGGCGTTCCAGCGCAAGAAGCCCAACTTGGGCGAGATCTACCGGATCGCGGCTTCGGGGGGCAACAAACAGAAAGAATATGTGGCGCGGGGCCACGAGATCGACAACAAAGCCGCGAAGTTGATCTTTACGCGGCTGGCGTCCACCAACAACGACACGCTAACCTCCTATGTCTCGCTTCTGATGACCTCAGGTCTGGATCAATGGCAGAACCCGGCGATTGACGAAGCGACGCAGATTTCCGACTTTGATTTCCGCACGATCCGCAAGAAGCCCTTCACGGTCTATCTCGTTGTCCAACCGCTGATGGTGAAACCACTCGCGCCGCTAATCCGGTTGTTTTTCTCAGACCTTCTCTCGGCCATGCAAGAGAAGGAACCGGGCAAAGATGAGCCTTGGCCTGTGATGATCATGCTCGATGAGTTCAACCGCCTTGGCAAAATGCCCATTGTGGTCGAGAGCATCGAAACTCTGCGCACCTATCGCGGCCACTTGGCGGTGGTGACCCAAACCATCCCTGCCCTTGATGAAATCTACGGTGAAAACACCCGCCGCGCGTTGCAGGGCAACGCAGGTGTGAAGCTCTACCTCACTCCCTCAGATGAAAAGACCATCGAGGAGCTCAGCAAGGCAGTTGGGAAGACAACGAAGACAGTTATCACTCGATCGCGGTCCATTGGGAAGAACCCGTTTGAGGGGCGCAGTCAGTCCACACGGACGGAAGAGACATCGTTGTTGCCTGAAGACGAAGCGCGCCGGTTGCCGCTTGATGAAATTATCATGGTCGTGGATGCGCAAATGCCAGTGCGGGCGAAGCGGATCCAGTATTTTGATGATCGGCTGTTTGCGGCGATCCATGGCGCGCAGCGGGGCGAGTTGCCGTTTCCGGTGATGGGCGGAGGTGGCGGCAAGGCGGATGGTTCAGATTTCGGCGGAACAGAGCGGAGTCCGAGCCAAGCTGGAACGAGTGCGGAGCCCCAGGTGCATGATGAGCGTCTGGATGGTCCAAACGAGGTCGGTTCAGGTAAATCAGTGCCGCCAGCCAAGAAAAGTTCGAAGGCTGTTCAAGCCGTTGTCGAAGAGGAGCAACGGCAGATGGAAATGAGCTTTGCCGACCAGGTTGAGATGCAAATTGAGGAAATCGATGGTGGCGGTATAGATCGACTCGATACAGTGGTGGATGATTTGGACGGGCTGGAAAGCCGGTTGAAGCAAGGGGAGGGGGTGTCTGGCTGAGATGGGTAAGGCGTAGCGCAACCATTGAATGCACGTAGATCACTGAACCAGTCGTTCGCCGCACCAGATTTGAAGGACAACAAAGCGGATAAGGACGAAACCGCTCTGGCGGTATTGGCGCTTGTGGCAGGCGTAGCGCGTTGATTTGTGCGTTGTGATTTTGTGAACTGACGAACCTGTTGGACGATTGGGAGCTTTTTAATCTGACGACAGGAAGTTTCAATGTCAGACCAATATGTACCGGCTCTGCGCCAGCGATTTCTCGAAGACATGCAGATCAAGGGTCTGCAACCAAAGACGCAGACGATGTATTTGCGAGGGATGCGCGACTTCTTGTTATTCAAATTGAATGCACCGGTATTGAGGGAGCCTAAGAATTACCGGACGCCAGCTAATGGACAATACCAAGCGCCTGTTTTTGCTGTTAGCAGTGATTGCCTGGCTCGTTAGAACAAGAACTGGCATCCCAACGTCTCGCGCAATGCAGCGATCAGCTGGTCCAAAGTTTCGGCACTGGTATAAGTCCCGCCCGTCCGGTCGGCGAGGCACCGGGATGTACTTTCCGACGTATTGTAGTCGTTGTCGGTCTGCCGGTCCCATGAAAAGAACGTACCGCGCACTTTGAAACCGATCACATGGACGGTGGTGTTAAACCCGTCTGTTGCCAATTCGGCGGCCAGCATACAGGGCATGCCGCCACAGGTCTCCTTGCCGTCTGTGACCAACACTACGGTCGCGGGTTGCGTTTTGTAATCCAGCGTTTGCGCCGCCAATTTGACGGCCTGCGTCAACGCGGTGCTGCCACCGGGTTCAAGTGCGTTGATGGCTGAAATGATCAGCGAGGCGGCATTGGCTTCGGGCGCGAACCGCATGTCGACGCCCGAACACTCATCCGCGCCGTTGGGACCGTAGACGACAAGGCCAAGGCGACGGTTCTGCGCAATTTGCGGCAGTGCATCGGCCATCGCCCGGCGCGCCTCAAAAATGCGCGGCTCGTCAATGTCGTTGAAGCCCATCTCGGCCATGGAACCCGAACCGTCAA